>OLPG01000152.1_pt1 | contig 72034 bp, 63 predicted proteins | sample 1672311 | NCBI WGS metagenome assembly OLPG01 (sample SAMEA3136670, study PRJEB25190) | human gut metagenome | biome: human gut; feature: human-associated habitat; material: faeces | place: Austria | collected 2013 | reverse complement strand
AACGGCTTTTCGATAAAGCGGGCAGGCGGCGGAGGGCCGGGCGGACGCAGCCGAAGATCGGGGCGAACGAAGCGAGCGCAGAAAGGCCGCCGCCCGAAAGCGGGACAAAGGGACTGTCCCTTTGTCCCATTGTCAGGTTTCGATTACCCTGGCGATGACTTTGAAATGGTTCCTCCCGGCAGCTCCGCGTTCTTCTTCGTGATGGCCATGCCCAAACCCGTGCCGCGCCCTGGATTGCGCTGACCGCAGCCGTTTCTTCGCGCGGGAACGTTTCGAAAACGTGCTTCTGGTACTCCTTGCTCATGCCGATGCCGGTATCTTTGACCGCGAAATGATACGTTGCGCACCCCGCTGGGGCCTGCCCCTCTTGCGTGACGCGCAGCACAAGCGCGCCGCCGTCTTTGTTGTATTTCACGCCGTTGCTGAGGATGTTCAGAAGGATCTGCGTCAGCTTCAGCTTGTCGGCGATCACGTCCTTGTTCGCAACGCCATCCATCTCGATGCGGAAATCAACGCGCTTGCCGTTGGCCGAAGGCTAGATGATGGTGCGAAGGTCGTCGATGAGGGCGGGCAGGTGCAGCGGCTTTTCGTCCACCTTCACTTTGCCGCTTTCGATGCGGCTCATGTCCAGCACATCGTTGATGAGACTGAGCAAATGCTCGCTGGAAACGGCAATCTTGTGCAGGTATTCCTTGACCTTTCCCCGCTGGTCAACGTGCGATTCGGCCAGCGAAATGAAGCCGATGATGGCGTTCATGGGCGTGCGCATGTCGTGCGACATGTTGTTCAGGAACACCGTCTTCGATTTGTTCGCCTGCTGCGCCGGGCGGTTTTTCGGCGCCCCGTTTGACCAGCTGCCACAGAAACGCCGAGAACACCAGCGACACCAGATCGTTCGAGACGAACGTGAGGTAATTGCTGGCTCGGGTTATGGTTCCCCAGAACAGGCCCGGCAGACCGTCGAAGCCCCAGGCGATAGCGTCGCTGACCAGTCCGGTGATGCAGACGAGTATCAGGATTTTCGTGACCTGTTTCTGCTTCAGCTCGTTTCTGAACAGGTACAAGATGACGCAGAAAACCAGGATAACCCAGACTTCGATTGCCGCGATCTGCATGCTTTGCATATTCGCCCACCGACTATCCCTGCCATTCGCCCCAGATGCGCGCCGAAATCACGCGGCCAGTTGCGATCTATGGACCATCCGCGCAAGAGCGGTGCGGACCATCCATCCCCAATTCACTCATCGTAACGTATGCGGGCACCGGCGTGTGCAAGAAGCAGCTCAAATCGCGTTTTGGGGAACGAAATGACGGGAGCAGGATTCGAGCGTTCGGGCCGCCAAGCCCATGGCCTCCTGCAGAGGCACTACCGGCTGGCACGTTTTCGAGCTTTCCGAGCCTAAATTCATTTGCGCGGGCGAAAAGGGCACAAAATCGAACTTTCCGTCGCTTCAAACGATCCCGAATGTTCGGAAAGTTCGATTTTGCGCCATTACGCCCCTACTGAAGCCTTTCGAGCCGTGTTCGAGCTACGGAAAATTCGAAAACGTGCCAGAACTCCCTCGAAAACGTGCACGACATTCGGAAAGTTCAATTTCGCGCCGCATCACGTCGTATAGGGCCTTGAGCCTCGCGGGCTGCAGAAAGCCCGGATTTATGCCATGTTCGAAGACATTGGATATCAGCAGCTAGGTGTTCCTCCGCAGCCGGCGCATCGCGACGTGAGCACCGCTACGTTTTGCCACGCGCAGGTGCGTACGCTTGCGACGAACGGAGAGCGCTGCTTGCCGTCAACAAGCAGGAAAAAGCACAACTGTGTCTCAATTTGCAGGAAGAGTTTCTAGGTTTAACAGGCACTTCGAGGGTTCTGGGTTTCAGCCTTGTCTTTTTGTCAGATGGCCGATATCGAACAGTCGCATACTATTGCGAACTTCTTGACTCACAATAGTATGCGATTTCGCAAGGGTTGCCCCTGCATCCTTCCCCCTGCTGCGTGCCACCGAGTGCCGTCAACCCCTCGCTGCCCTCTTCGTAATGCCATCGTACATTGGCGTATCATTGCCAGCAATGAAAGGCATCGTTACGAAGGAGCTAAGCATGGGGCTTGATTTCGGGAAGATTGCAGCTGCGGCTGCGTCGAAAGCCAAAGAGGCAGCTGACGCCGCGGGTGCCGCGGCAGCGGGTGCGGGCGGCGCGCTCTCGAAAGCGGCGAACGATGCCCAGCATGCTGCATCAGAAGTAGGTGGCGCCATCGCGAAAACGGCCGGCGACGTGCACCACGCCGCAAGCGCCGCTGCGACCAGCGCAGGCGATGCGATCGCAAAGACGGCGAACAGCGTCCACCAAGCTGCCGCCGACAACATCCCCGGCTATTCAGAACGCAGCGAAGCCGTCAAGCAGGCTGCAGAATCCGCATTCGAATCCGCCCAGGCCGCTGCCGGAGAAGCGAAGCAAAAAATCGATGAACTTCTTGACGACGGCACCGAGGAATACGAAGCAGCGATCGTAGCCTACAACACCGCCTACACCGACATGAACGACCGCAGCACCATGCTGCACCGTCAACGCGAACGCGCCATGGACGTCATATCGTTCACGGAAAAGCTCATCAACAGCATCGCCAACAGGCCGAAGTCGTTCGATGCCGACTTCGAGCAAATCAACGTCTGCCGCAAGCAATTCACCAATGCCGAGGAATACGCCGCGCGCGAACTTGCCGAGGCAAGGGCCACTGCAGGAGCGGGCGGCGCCGGTCTTGCCGCCGGTGTCGCAATCGCAAGCCTTGCGCCTTCCGCAGCCATGGCGGTTGCCACCACGTTTGGAACCGCTTCGACCGGCGCCGCCATTTCGACGCTTTCCGGCGCAGCAGCAACGAATGCCGCCCTAGCATGGCTAGGCGGCGGCGCCGTTGCCGCTGGCGGCGGAGGCGTAGCGGGCGGAACCGCACTGCTCGCGCTAGCCGGCCCCGTTGGCTGGGGCATCGCGGGCGCTTCGCTTCTTGCGTCGGTCACCCTTTTCACCCGAAAGCGCATCAAACTCCATGAAGAGAAGAACGAAGAGCTGCTGGCTATCAAAGCGAATACCGAGCAGATTCGGGAGATGGACGCGAAAATCGGCGCGCTCATCGACCAGACCGCTTCCCTGAGAGAAGCCCTCGACGGGTCTTTCGTCAGCAGCATGCACCTGGCCGGATCGGACTACACCGCACTTACGCACGACGAAAAGGCAATGCTGGGCGCGCTGGTGAACAACACCATGGCCCTGGCCTCACTGCTGAACACCAAGATTGCCCAAGCCGCTGAAGAAGACGCCTCTCCTGCCGAACTTCAACCTGAAGAGCAAAGCGAGTAACCATGGCGCATTCAGGAAGCACCGAGGCGGCAAAGACCGCACCTTTGAAGCCGATTATCGAGAACATTGATCCCGCACAGGTAGCAAAGAACATCCGCAATCGCATCGAAGCCGGCAAGAAGCCGCAAGAGTTTAGCGCGCAGGACTGGATGGAGGTATTCGGTCTAGGCAATGGCGAAGTTTCGTGGAGCGAAGCTGAGGAAAAGCTGCAAGCGGCTTTCGCCCATGACGAGAAAGCCGAGACGATTGCAAAGAACCTCACAATGGCGATGAAAGACGTCCGCCGCCTATACGCGCGCTTTCGCAGCGGCGAAATCAGCGAGGTCGATTTCCTCTACGAAAGCGAATGGGCGTGCCTGGACGCAGTCGTCGGCATTCTTGCCGCATATCTGCGCACTGCCCCCATCAAGCTTAAGGCGCTTGGCATCGTCATCACCGATGAGACGCTCGAGCTTCGCTACCAAGCAATCAAAGATGACTTGCTTGGCGAATGGGCCGACATGCTTGCACGTCACGCCGAAGAGCAGCGTATCCAGGACGAAATGCTCGAGGAGCGTTATCGCGATTACATCGATTGGCTGGAAAAGGACCTGCGCACGTACCGCGAAATCCTCTCGCGCGCATTTTCCGACGACCCCGATACCGCGCTGGCAGGTTCCGCTGAGCTCGCGCGGTTCATGAAGCAGCCCCGAGTAAACGTGCTGAGCACCATCGAAGACGTTGACGACTTCTTCTTGGGTTAACGCGCAAGAAGAACATGGCGAGGAAATAGGAGCGTCGCATATTTCCCGTCCCTTGCCACTCCGCCTGCCCCACGCAACAAGGGGACGTTCGTTTGTCAACTGCAGGCACTTGCTGATGCGCAAGCGGCATGGGGCCGCCTGCGCGAACAATCCCGAGCGGCCGCGCCCCCTAGCATGGGGCGCGGCATTGGCCGGAAGACAAGCGCCCGAATCGCGCATGAAGCAAACGCGGGCACGCAATCCAGCTGCTTAGCCTAAGCGGCGGGACTTTGTTTCGGGGCCGATGGCTATCGTGATTACGGCAGCAACAAGGGCAACGCCCACGATGGCGAAATAGATCACGCTCGGCTGCAGATTCGCGAGCAGCCAGGTAACGGCGAACGGCATGAAGACGTTGACCGCCTTGCCCGAGCCTTGGCAGATGCCCGCGCAGCGGAAACGGTATTTCGTCGAGAACAGCTCGCCGACATACACGCTGATCACCGAGGCGTTCAGCACATAGAAGCCGATGGTCATCATGAAGCCGAGCACCGTGATGAGCGCCGTCGACCCCGACCCCAGCGCAAAAGCATAGATGCCCGCGAACACGGCGACCCAAACGAAGGCGCCCGCAACCTCGACGCGGCGGCCGAGCTTTTCGATGAGCAGCGCGCCGATGAGCGCGCCCAAAGGCGCCGCAAGCAGCGTGAAGGTGGTGGACAGAAGCGAAGTCTGCGTCGCCAGCCCCACGCTTTTCAGGATCGACGGCCCGAACGTGGTATAGGTGTATTGCGTCAGCGAGGTGCCGATCACCATGACGATGCCGAGGAACAGGTTGCGCGCCAAATGGGAGTTCGAGTCCATCGCGACCTGCTCGCTTACCACTTCTTTGGCAGGTTCAAGGCCCGCGTCGCGCATCTCGCGCTCGATGCACCCGATCAGCTGCTCGGCCTCGTCGAATTTGGCGTGCTCGATAAGCCAGCGCGGGCTTTCGGGCATGGCTTGGCGCGCGATGCACACGCCAATGGCGCACACGCCGATAACCACGAACACCAGGCGCCACGATTCCTGCCCCAGGGGGCTCCACATCGTGATGAACAGCAAGCACAAAAACATCGCGATGGGCGAGCCGCAGTTCGCGATGGTGGACCCGATGGCGCACCACCGCCCGCGCATAGCGATGGGGGCGAACTCATTGATCATGCTGAAGCTGGTCACCAATTCAGACCCCAGCCCCAGGCCGACGAAAAAGCGCATCACGATCATGAACGTCATGTTCGGCGCAAGCGCTCCCAAAATGGTGGCGATGCCGAACAGCAGCAAGTTGAACTGGAACGCCTTGCGCCGCCCTAGCACGTCGCCGACAAGCCCCGCGATAAGCGAGCCGATGAACAGGCCCAGAAAGCCCGCGGAAAGGAAGGCCGCCGTTTGCTCATTGGTGGCGAATCCCGTGTCGACGAGCGTGCTTTTCACGCCGCCCGCAAGATACACGTCCATCGCATCGACGAACACGCCCACTGACGTGAGCGCCATCACTTTCTTGAACGTTGCGGTTGGTCGGGTTGCATCCATGCGGCGAAGCAAGTCGTGGGCTCGTTGCTCATCGCAAACGCACCCATTCGACGCAACAGGCGAAGATGACATGCCTGGGCTCCTTTCTCTTACGTGGCAAAACAAAAATCCGCCCAAAGGCGCACAGCTAGCACGAGGGTGGCGAGCTGGGCAGCCAATGAGCGGATCACGTTCACGGTTGCAGGCTTCTTGGCGATATGCGAGGGGTCGCTTCGTATGTCATCAATAACCCGTAGCGTTACAACGGCGGAATGATACGCTTTCAAGCAGAATGTGGCTCAATTGGCGCAATAAGACACCATTTCGCCACATTGCGCAAAGCCTCGAGTGGCAAGAATCCGGGAATTGTGTAGCAGTTGCCACAAAATTGAGGGCGCTCGGCAAGAAAACGCGAATGCTGTATCGCCTGAAAGCGTCAAGCGATACAGCATTCGCGTTTTCTTGCCAAATTCGCACTCTAGAGGCTGAAAGTCGCTACAGCATTCGCGATTTCTTGCTACCGGCGCCGCATTACGAGTTCGAAGCTACAGAAAGCCGAAATTCTTGCCACACGCGTAGCAGGAGGGAACGGGGTGCTTGTCGGGCTATCGGCAACGCGGCGAAGGCGACGCCGCGAACACGGCGGCGAAATCGTCCTGGTAATAGGCAGGTTTGCCTTGCGTAAAAACCTGACGAATGACCTGTCCCCTTGTCGGGTTTGGCTGGCTTCTTGTCGGGGTACAAATGGAGTGTTACTCTATGATATAGCGAATCACGCGATGCTGCGCGCGGCTTGGCGCCGCGCTCTCTTGTGCGCCACCGGTGCCGACGGTTTTTCAAGCGACCGAACGTACGCGCCTGGGCCCTTCCGAGCGAAAGGTGTAAACCATGTGCGAAACCTGCAACCAGCTGCATCTTGGCCGCCGCGAATTTTTGGGGAGGATGGCGCTTGCCGGCGCGGGCGTGTTCGCCAGCGTGGCCCTGCCCGAATGCGCAGCGGGCACGTCGGGCGCGGCAAGCGCGCCGAGCTTCACCGCCAACCAGAAAGGCGCCACCGACGCCACGGTGCAGGCGAACAAGGCGTGGTACGACAAGCTCAACTTCGCCGAAAAAGCGAGTACGAAAACGCCACGCGCAACCTTATCGCCTCGCCCGATGCGCTGGAAATCAAGAACGCCGACGGCCACGTCATCTGGTCGCAGAAGGCCTATGCATTCGTCGAAGACGCCGACGCCCCCCGATTGCGCCAACCCCAGCCTGTGGGAAGACACGCGCAACAACCACGTATATGGCCTGTTCAAAGTGGTGGACGGCATCTACCAGGTGCGCGGCTACGACATGTCAAACCTTACACTTGTCGAAGGCGAAACGGGCTGGATCGTGTTCGACACGCTCATGAGCGTGGAATGCTCGCAGGCCGCGCTGGCGCTGGCCAACGAGCACCTTGGCGGCCGCCCCGTGCGCGCCGTCATCGTCAGCCACCCCCACATCGACCACTACGGCGGCATCAAGGGCATCATGAGCGCCGACGAAGCGGCCGACAGGAACGCGCCTGTCGAAGAGCAGCTTGCAAGCGGGAAGATCCCCATCATCGTGCCCACGGGATTATTGGAGCACGCCGTGTCCGAGAACACGTACGCCGGCTATGCCATGAGCCGCCGCGCCGCGTACCAATACAGCGGCTACCTGGACAAAGGCCCGCAGGGGTCGCTTGCCATGGGCATCGGCAACGGGCAGTCGGCCGGCAAAACAAGCTTCATCCGCCCCACGTATGAAGTGGCAACATCCGGCGAATGGCTGACCATCGACGGCGTGCGCATGCAGTTCCAGCTGACGCCCGGCACCGAAGCGCCGGCGGAAATGAACACGTGGATCCCCGAGCGGCGCGCGCTGTGGGTTGCCGAAAACTGCACCGGCACGCTGCACAACCTGTACACGCTGCGCGGCGCCCAGGTGCGCGACGGCAACGCGTGGGCGAAGTGCATCACCGAGGCCGTGGCCCTTTACGGCAGCGAGGTGGAGGTCACGTTCCAAAGCCGCAACTGGCCCCATTGGGGAAACGCGGCGGTCAACGACTACATGGTGAACACGGCAGCCATGTACAAATTCATCAATGACCAGGCGCTTTCCATGCTGAACAACGGCAAGCTCAGCGCCGAGATAGCACATGAGATCACGCTGCCGGCCGCACTGGAGCAAAACTGGTACACGCGCCAGTACTACGGCACGGTGGCCCACGACGCCAAGGCCGTCTACCAGCGCTTCATGGGCTGGTACGACGCGAACCCCGTGCACCTGCACGAGCTGCCGCCCGAGGACTTCGCCAAGAAGATGGTCGATTACCTAGGCGATGCAAACGCCATGCTGCAACGCGCCAAGGAAGACTTCGACCACGGCGAATACCAGTGGGTGGCGCAGATCACGAACATCCTTGTGTTCGCCGACCCGCAGAACACGGCTGCCCGCCAGCTGTGCGCCGACGCGCTTGAGCAGCTAGGCTCCAGTGCGAAAGCGGCACGTGGCGCAACTGCTACCTGACGGCGGCCCTTGAGCTGCACCAAGGCAACTTCGCCGAGAAGATGGAAACGGTGGAAAGCAGCTACGACACGCGCGAGAACATGACCACCGAGATGATTCTTGACTTCCTGGGCATCGCGCTGGACAAATCCGCCTTAGCCGACGAGGACATCAAGGTGAACCTCAGCGTCACCGATACCGACGAGCAATTCCTGCTGCGCTTCAAAAACGGCCCGCTGCTGCACTTCGAGGGCATGCAGGACAGCAACGCCGCGCTGACGCTTGAAGGCCCGCGCCAAGCGCTGTTGCTGCTGATGACGGGCTCGCCGGACGCCATCTCCCAGGCGATGCGCGTTACGGGCGACACGGCGCTGCTCGACAAGCTGTGCCGCGTGTTCACCGAGCTCGAAGGCGCCGGCAAGTTCAACATCATCGAGCCGTAACGGAGTTGCCGGTAAGCGCGCGGCAAACGCGGACGCAAACGGGCTGGCGCCTTGACAACGCAACGCTTTCCGGCGGCATTACCGCTCGCCAATAAGCCGCGCTCAACGTATGTTGACGGCATCCCCAGCTACATGAAGGCCGAGATCGAGGGCTCGCTGGTGAATGCGCCGGCGGGCAACGCTGTTGAGGGGAGCGCCAACGGCATCGTGTTCGTCGGCAAGCAGGGCACGGTTTTCGGGGACGCCGTCATCACCGATGAGGTTGCGGTTGATGTGGGCGAAACCCTCACCATTCCCGCAGGCGCGTCCCTGACCGTTGCGGCGGCCGGCATACTCGTCAACGACGGCACGATTGCGGTGCTGGGCACCTTGAACGGCGCCGAGGGAACCATCGTATGCCACAGCCACTGCGGCGGTGCGGCCACGTGCGCCGGCAACGCGGTGCGCGCTGTGTGCGGCGCCGAATACGGCGAGCTTGACCCGGCCAACCACGCTCACAGCTTGCGGCAGGTTGAGGCCAAGCCCGCCACAGCCGAGGCCGAGGGCAACACGGCATACTGGAACTGCCCTGATTGCGGGAGGTGTTTCGTCGACGAAGCGGGTACTGCAGAGGTTTCCAAGAAAAGCACCGTTGTGCCCAAACTTGCCGACAAGAAGGATACCGAAGCCGACAAGCCTGCTGAAGTCGAGAAAGGCACCGTAGCCAAGAAGGACGCCGTGGTCGAGAAGCCCGCCGCAAACGCCGCAAAAGAAGCTTCCGCAAAACAGCTTCCCACGACGGGCTTCGAGGTTCCGCAGCGCGGCGCCGTGTGCTACGACGGGCGCGACCTGGCACGTCTGGACGCGCGGGCGCTGCGCCGCAACATCGGCGTGGTGCTGCAGGGCGAGAAGCTGTTCGGCGGGTCGATCTACGACAACATCGCCATTTCGGCGCCGGGCCTTTCGCTTGACGACGCGTGGGCTGCCGCCGAGCTTGCAGGCGTGGCCGACGACATCCGCGCCATGCACATGAGCATGCACACCACAATCTCCGAAGGCGGCCGCTTAGTCGCGGTCGAGCGGGCTTGCTACGCAGGCTTGGATGATGGACGCCACGTGCTCGACCGAGTCTTCGCAATCGCCTTTCAGCCATTCGCCGATCACGGCCATCATGCCCTGCATGAAAAACGCCATAAGGTAGGACCGGTCGGCTTTCGGCACGTTGAAGCGCTGCAGGATCGGGGTGAACACGTGCGAGAATATACGGCCGTACACGCTGTGCAGGTTCAGCACATCGGCTTTTTCCATGGCTGTGCGAAACAGTCGGTGATGCTGTTTGACGTAGGTGAGATACGGCACAAGGTATTCGGGCGTGACCAGGTATAACTGGTCTTTTGGGCACGTGGCCAGGCTGGAAACGATGGCCTCGAAGTTCTTCCCCATGAAGTCCTGGAACTGCCGGTTCATGCGTTCGACGCTTTCGTTGAGCAGGTCGCCCAGCGTTTCGTAGTGCAGGTAGAACGTGGAGCGGTTCACACTCGCCTTCGCGCAGATTTCCTTCACCGTGATGCAGGCGAAGTCCTTTTCCTCAAGCAGCGCCAAAAACGCGTCGTCCATCTTCGCAGCCGTGGCGAAGTATTTGCTTTCGGACCTGCTCAACGGCGTCGCCTCTTACTGCTCGCTGATTTCCTTCGCAAGCTCCATGATTTCGTAGGCATATTTTGCCTTGCCGCGCGCCAGCATTTTCTTGTACAGGGGATAATTCGCGCAAATACCCGCAAGGCCGATGATGCCGAGCACCACGCCGCCGATGAATTGGGCGGTCGAGCCGTCGCCGACGACCTTCATGGACAGGCACATGCCCACGCCGAGGATGAGCGCGCACACGATGCCGGTGGTGTACACGGCAATGGTGGCGGGCAACTTGGCGCGGCGGTCGAGCTTGCGCAGGGCCACCACCTTCGACGTGTCCTTCGGGGCGTATTCGTTGGCAAGCTGCTCGGCGTAGATCTTGTCGGTGTTCATAGGGAATCTCCTTGCATCGAAGCGATTTATTGACGCTTCAATGTTCGCGGAAAACGCCGTTGAGCTGAACAACACGCACGGCAAGATGTGTCGAGTTGCGATGAGAGCGCGGAAACTCAACTCGACACAGGGCGGGCGGCGTGTAGTTTCCCGGCGCGGCGGCAAGCGCGTTCGCGCCGAATTTCGAGATGCTCATGGTGGGGCGCATCGTGCAGGTTTGCGGAAACGGCGTCATTGGACCGCTGGCGCAGATGGTGCTGCTGACGATTTTTCCCGCTAGCGAGCGGGGCCGGGTTTTGCCGGCGCCATTGAATCGGCCGTCAGCGTCGGCGTGATGAGTTCGGTCGGCACGGCGGCGGGTTCGGCACTTTCGAGCGTGCACGTGGCGTTCGGCATGCTTGCCGCCCTTTCGATCCCGCTGGTTGCGGTGGGCATAGCGAAGAGCGCGAAGCGGACGGGCCGGGACGGGACAGGGCGAGACGCTTAATGCTTGCCAAATTCGAGCCACGTCAAGCGCCGCTTTCGCAAAGCTTCCCCTTGCGAGCCTATCCAAGGCAAGAATCTCGCATTTCTGTATGAGGCAGCAGTTGGAAGCCATCTACTAGCAAGATTCCGGGAATGCTGTAGCTTCCGCACCCCCTTCTGCTCCAGAAATCCAGGATTCTTGCCATAAACGCCCCTTCGCGCCAGTTTCGGGCTACAGAAACATCGGATTATTGTCAAACAACGACCGAAGTTGCCGACAAGATACAGAACAAGAGAATTCTTGCCAAAGCGAACGTGGAAACGGCCGAATACCTCCGAACAAGCCAGTCCGCATCGACATCCCATCCGTCTGCACGCTCTGATGACGGGAAGGGAAACGGGAGGTTGAGCATGAATTTGCTGATGAGAAGCCGCTTTTGGGATGTTGTTCGCGCCGCGCTGGTGGCGGTGGCGCTTGTTGTTGCCGGGTGTTTGGCCGGGTGCGCGACGGCGTTTCGTTCGCCACCGAAGCCGACTTGTACGCCATCGTGGACTGGCACGTGCTCAGCGATGCCAACCCGCTTGCGCACGCCGACGAGGCTGCGGGATTCTTCGGGCGCATCTCGGCCGACCTGTCGGGGAACAACAACGTCATCTACGAGATTTGCAACGAACCAAACAACGGCACCACCTGGGAAGACGTGAAGGCGTGTGCCCAGCGCATCATCCCCATCATTCGCGCGAACGACCCCAATGCCGTCATCATCGTGGGCACGCCGACGTGGTGCCAGGACGTGGACCAAGCGGCGGCCGCGCCGCTTGACGCAGACAACGTCATGTACGCGCTGCATTTCTACGCCGCCACGCACCAGGCCGATCTGCGCGACCGCATGGCAGCGGCGGTGCGCGCCGGGCTTCCCGTGTTCGTCAGCGAATTCGGCATTTGCGACGCCAGCGGCAACGGCACCATCGACCGCACATCGGCCGATGCCTGGGTAGCAGCCATGAACGACTTGGGCGTCAACTACACCTGCTGGAACCTTTCGAACGAAGACGAGGCATCGGCGCTGTTCAAAAGCACGTGCGGCAAAACGTCGGGCTTCACCGCCGACGACCTATCCGAAGAAGGCACCTGGCTGTGGGACGTGCTTCATAGCGAAGGCGAAAGCGCCGCAAGCGCAACAGGCGCGGCAGCTGGCACGGCAAACACGACGGCGGGGTCGGCCGCTTCCGCAAACGATTCGGGTTCTGCCGCGGCCGGCGATGTGTTGCACAGCAGCACCGGCACGTTCGACTGAACCGCTACAATGGCCGACCAATGGGAAGCCGGCGACCAGAAGTTCTTCCGCTATGTAATCACCGTCACGAATAAAGGCGATAGCGCCGTGACCAGCTGGAACGTGCGACTGCCGCTAAGCGGAACCGTTATCATCAGCTATTCCTGGAATGCAACCGTTTCCGTCGACGGCACCGAGCTGACGCTAGACTCCGTCAGCTACAACGGCGCGCTCGCCCCGCAGGCCACCGCCCAAGACATCGGTTTCATCCTAAGCGGCAACGCCCTACCCAACTCCGGCCCCATAACGAGTTAGACTTCAAGCAGTAGCAACACACCATTCCAGGAAGCGCACGCTGTTAGCTGTCTGTCCGATACTCGATGCCGCTTATGCCCGCATGGCGTTTGCGATGGCTGCGGCGGTTTGGGATTGTTGTTGGGCTGGCGAAATGCTTGCTTCGCCGTCGCCTGCTTGCGGGCCGTAATCAGCGAAACCGGCGTGGTTGCCGCCCTCGATGACAAGCGTTCGCGCGCCCGCGGGAAGATTCGTCTCATTCGTAGCCAGCTTACCGCGATTGAGCACGCCATCGGCATTGCCGTATATCACCAGCGCTTTGAGGTTCGTGGTCGACAAATCGCTGGCGGCATAAGCGCCCAGGAAAGCGACGCCTTCGAGCTTGTCGGCGTTGCCAGCGGCGTATTGCGCACCCATCGCGCCGCCAAGCGAGTGGCCCGCAAGCCACCAATGCTGAACCTGCGGGGCGGCGGCCATAAGCGCATTCGCGGAATCGATGCCGAAAAACGCCAGGTTAAACGGCATGTTCGCGATAACGCAGTACACGCCGCGGTCGGCAAGCTGGCACGCCAGCGGCACGTAAGCCTGCGCGGCCACCTTCGCGCCCGGGTACAGCACCACGCCGTATTCGGAAGCGGGATCGCCCACCGCGATGGATGAGCCATTGTCGACAATGCGCGCGCCCGCGGAATCTTCGCCGGCAGCAACAAGCGGCTGCGCGTCCGAGCCCGCGTGATAGTAGTCGCTTACGTAAACGCCGAAGCCGACCGCGCACAACACGATCACCGCGACAAGCGCAATCGCAGCGCGCCGCGCGCGCCGCGCGCCCGTTTTTCGAATCCTTCGCCACAGCCATCCCCTTCGCCTTTCGCAATCCCCTGCATTGCCGTTCGATTAGTTATTTCTACCATTGACCGACAAGCACGATACCCCATTGCAAGATTACGAAATGCGCCGAAGCTGAAAAGACACCGACAGCCCACGCACGCGGTTGCGCGATGCTGCTTTCTGGGAGAAGGAAATTGGTGGCGCGTCTTCGGCGCTTTCTATTTGGGCACGAGCTGTCGCTCGCGCCTACGAAGTGGGAACTTCGATTGGCAGATGTGGGTAGTAGAGAAAACATGATGCTGGTGTATTTGCTTGCGCTGACGCTTGACCGGTTGTTACTACCGGTAGCTACGCTAAGGCCACAAGCAAGGAATCGGCGCACCGCGAATCGCGGCTGCGGGCCCTCAGCGCCAAGCCGCCGCACGCGGCCGACGCAACCACAGAAAACATCGCAAGGAGATGCATATGATTCCGTTCGATTACTCGTACCCCCCACCCGCGTCCACTTCGGCGAAGGCACGACCGCATAGGCGCTTGACGCCGAGATTACCCGCATGGGCGACGTGGTGATGCTGGCGTTCGACGGCGGTTCCATCAAGCGCAGCGGCCCGTACGACCAGGTGCGCGGCCAGCTGGAAGCGGCCGGCAAAACCGTCGTGGACTTCAGCGGCATCATGCCGAACCCCACGTACGCCAAGGCCCAGGAAGGCGCAACGCTGGCGCGCGAGCACGGCGTCACCGACATCCTGGCCGTGGGCGGCGGCTCGGTCATCGACTGCTGCAAGGTTGTTGCCGTGCAGGCGCTGCTCGACGAGGACATCTGGCAGCTGGAATACGCCAAGGGCACGTTCCCCACGAAGGGCCTGGCGCTTGGCGCAGTGGTAACGACCTGTCCCCTTGTCAGCTTATGTCAGGTTTTACCGGCGCAACGCTGCTCGGGCTTGGATGCATTCGGCGGTAATGCTGATAGCGATTTCTTCGGGGGTTTCCGCACCGATGGCGAGGCCGATAGGCATGTGCACGGCGTCGATGTCTGCCTGCGGGATACCCGCCGCAAGCATCTGCTGGCGCGCGGCGGCGATCTTGCGGCGCGAGCCGATAAGACCCACGTAGGCGTGCGGCTGGCGAAGCACCTGTTCAAGCACGGCGAAATCAGAGTTGTGACCAGGTGTCATGATGAGAATGAAATCGCTCTCGTCAAGCGATATGGACGCGGCGATGCTGCCGAAATCGCCGCACAGCACTTCGCGGGCGTCAGGGAAATCCTCCGGGCAAGCAAACTCCGCGCGGCTGTCGAACAGCGTGCAGGCGAACCCCACGCGCGCAAGCGCCGCCACGGTGGCGCGTCCCACGTGGCCCCCGCCGAAGACCACGGCACGCACAGGCATTTCAAGCGGAAGAGCAAGCCAAGCTCCATCGAAGCGCGAGGCCGCGACGCCCGCAGAATGCAAGGGCGTCGCATCACAAACCGCAGCCCGGCCGGCTGCGCCGTCATCATCTACGGCATCAGAACCGTTGCCCAAACTGGCAAATCCACCAGCACCAGCAGTTTCGGTCGCATCGGCCAGCACCGCGCCGCAATCTCCCGCAAGCACCTTGCCATCGCCGTCAACCAGCGCCGCCGCAGCTTCGAACAGCTGCTGGCCTTCGGGGCAGCGCAGCAGCAAAGTTGCCGGCATGCGCTCGTCCAAACAGCGAATGATGGCGGCAGCTAGCTGCGCCCAGCGCGCATCGCCGCCGCGCACGGCCGCGTACAGCAAGCTTGCACTCCCGCCGCACGCCATACCCAGGTCAGCCACAAGATCAAGCTGTTCGAAGCGCCCGTGGCCGCTGCCCAGCAACGCGCGTGCCTGAGCAATCGCGCGGGCTTCCAGCGCGCCGCCGCCGATGGTGCCGCACGCAAGGCCTTCCGCATCCACCAGCATCTGCGAGCCCGCATGCCGCGGCGCCGAGCCCTTGCCGCCCGCAATGGTAACCAGCACCACATCGCGCCCGTCGGCCAACGCGGCTGCCATGCATTCCGCGATTTCTCGCATGCTCAACCTTCCCGCCTTTCGCCGCCTGACAGTGCGCCGCTTACGTGCAAAATCGCTTCCAGCACGCCACCCGCCACGGTCAGTCCCTTGTCGGAGACCAGCGCGCAATAGCTGGCATCGTCGCGCGGATCAACGTCTCCACACTTCAGACCGCGCGAAACCGGCACGCCGTCGGCAACAAGGCCGCGCAGCACGCCCGTCAGCATGGCCACAACTGGCTGGCCGTCCACGAAGGCCACCACCTGCCCCTGCTCCACGTGATCGCCAATGGCGCACGCCCCGCGAAACACGCCATCGCACGGAGCACGCAAAACGCGCTCGCCGGCGAACCCGCCGATAAGCCCGGGAACAGCCGTGTTCGCAAGCGCGGACCCTTCGAAATACGCACGGCCAAGCGTGTGCCCGCGCATGGTTTCCACCACCGCATGGCAATCGACGCCCGCCGTGAAACCCGGCCCCACGCCCACCACAACAGGCGCCATGTCGCGACGCGTGCCCACGTTGCGCTTCGCCAGGATGGCGTCCACCACCACGTCGGGCGCAAGCTCGCGCGCGCATGTGCACGCAGGGTCTACCAGCACGGGAATATCCCACCCGGCAGCCAGCACGGCCGCCGCTTCGCCAGCATCAGCAACGCGCACAGCGCGCACGCCTTCGACTTGGGCCTCGTCCAGCCGCACGGCCTCGCTGAACGCCACGGTGCGGCGCACCGTCAAGGGCTGCGCGATCTCGGTCATGACCACGCGCATGCCGCAACGGTGCAGACGCAGCGCAATGGCGCTGGCAATGTCTCCCGCACCTCGAATCAACGCAAGCACCGAAACTCACCTCTTCGCAAGCTTCCCGCCACCACGGGCGTGGCCACAAGCTGCGCCACGCGTCGCGCCAGCTGCCACGCCTCGGCGCTTTCGACCTTGTTGATATACAGAACGTCGTGCAGCCCTTCGGCCGCAAGCACCGCGGCCAGCGCCTCGGGCGTCGCGGGCGCCTCAACCGGCACGCCCGCCAGCTGCGCGAACAGCTGCGGCCGGTGGCACGCCTGCGACACCGGCTCGCCCACGCCGTCGATGCCCGCAACGCACACCACCCGGCTCGCGCACGCCGGCACCACCGGCTCGTGGGCCGCGTGCGCCTTCAGCGGCAGATGGCGCGACCCATCGGCCTCCACCAGCACGCAATCGGCCGCACCCGCAAGCGCCTCCCACGCCAGCCCCGGGGCCGCAAGCTTGCCCGGCAACTCGCACAATAAGCCCGCGCACACGACGGGGCTTTCCGCAAATGCACGCTCAACGGCCGCAAGCGACGCGTCCCGCACCACGGGGCACCAATCGGGCACGTACATCTTCGTGCTGGTGGCCACCAGCACGCGCGCGTGCGGCGCCAGCGCGTCGGCCAACGCACGCAACAGCGTGGACTTGCCGCCCCCGCCGATGATGGCCGTCACCCCCGGCCCAATCTGCAACAGATCGCAAAGAATGCCTACTGCCCCACCTTCGCTAGCAAAATGTGCTCGGGCAGGATGGGCAGCTCGCGGTGCCACACGCCCGTGGCGCGGTAGATGGCCTGCGCAAGCGCGGGCGCCGGCGTGTTGATGACGATCTCGCCGATAGACTTCGCGCCGAACGGGCCCGTCGGCTCGCACGATTGCTCAAATTCCACGCGGATGCGCCCCACATCGAGGCGCGTGGGCAGACGGTACGTGAAGAAGCTCGACTCGCGCATGGCGCCGGCTTTCGTGCGCGTGACGTCCTCGAGCAGCGTGTGGCCGATGCCCTGCACGATGCCGCCTTCGGCCTGGATGCGCGCCAGCGCCGGGTTGATGGGCAGGCCGCAGTCGACCACGCTGACGTAGTCGAGCACCTCGACGACGCCGGTTTCGCGGTCAAGCTCGATCTCAACCATGCCTACCATGAACGGCGGCGGCGACACCGGGGACGTGTGCGACGCGGTAGCCTCGGCGGGGATGTCGCAGAACGACTGGCTCCTCTGCGCGATGGCGGCAAGCTCCACAGCTTGCCCCGTGGCCTGCCGCACCACGCGCCCGTCTTCGAACGCCAGCTCGTCGGCCGGGCAGTCGAGCACCTTCGCCGCGATAGCGCACAGGTTTCCCTTCAGTTTGTCGCACGCCTTCTGCACGGCCATACCGGTGATGTAGGTGGTCGACGACGCGTACGAGCCGGAATCGTACGGCGACGCGTCGGTGTCGGCGCCGAACACGCTGACATCGTCCACCGAGCAGTCCATGTGCTCGGCCACCATCTGCGCAAGGATGGTGTCGCAGCCCGTGCCCATGTCGGCCGCGCCGATGAGCAGCATAAACGTGCCGTCGTCGTTGAGCTTCACGGTAACCGACCCCACGTCAACGCCGGAAATACCCGAGCCCTGCATGGACATGGCCATGCCGGCGGCGCGCACCTTGCCGCCTCCCATGTCGCGCACGGGGAACTTCGCGTCCCAATCGAACAGCTCGCGGCAGCGCGCCAGGCAGCGGTCGAGCGCGCACGCGTTCGTGACCTCGCCATAGTACGCGGGCATAGCCATACCTTCGCGCACCATGTTGCGCTCGCGCAGCGCGATGGGGTCCACTCCCAGCTGCGCGGCCAGCTCGTTCACGGCCGTTTCCACGGCGAACTGCCCCTGCGTGGCGCCGAACCCGCGGTACGCGCCGGCCGGTTCGGTGTTCGTGTACACCACGTCGGCCTTGAACTTGAACGCTTCCAGCGAACCGGTGTACAGCGGGATGGACTTGTGGCCGGTCAGGCCCGAGGTTGCCCAGCCGTGCTCGCCGTACGCGCCCTGGTTCGACAGCGTGTCCACGTCGAGCGCGCGAATGCGGCCGTCGCGGTTCGCGCCCAGGCGCACGCGGATCTGCATCTCGTGGCGCGGCGAGCCGCACGTTTGCGCCTCCTCGCGCGTGTACGCGCACATGGCCGGGCGGCCCGTTTTCATGGTGACGAACGCGGGGTACATCTCGCACACGGCCGTCTGCTTCGCGCCGAACCCACCGCCAATGCGCGGTTTCTCCACGCGGATGCGGCTTTTCGGGATGCCGAGCGCGTGCGACAGGATGCGGCGCACGTGGAACACGATCTGCGTGGACGAGATGACGTGCAGCCGCCCGTAGCGGTCCAACTCGGTGAACGTGCGGAACGTCTCCATCATGGCCTGGTTGAACGCCTTCGTGTGGTACGTGCGGTCGATCACCACGTCGCAGTCGGCCAGCACGGCCTCGATGTCGCCGTCGGCGTCGCCGGTGGTGGACACGAGGTTGCGCTTGCTGTCGCTGCCCAGGTCGCACAGCATTCTCCAGTCGTCTTCAGGGTGCACTACCGCAGGGTTGTCCAGCGCGCAGGTGAAGTCGAGCACCGGCTCCAGCACGTCGTAGGTGACCTTGATGCGCGCCAGGGCCTTGTCGGCGGCCTGCTCGGTTTCGGCGGCCACGATGGCCAGCACGTCGCCGACGTAGCGCACGTGCCTATCGATGATGAGGCGGTCGTACGGGCTGGTTTCGGGATAGGTTTGCCCGGCGTTCGAGAAGCGCTGCGTGGGAACATCTTCCCAGGTGAACACGTCAACCACGCCGTCGACCTTCTTCGCCTTCGACACATCGATGGCCTTCACCATGGCGTTGGCGTGCGGGCTGCGCAGCAGCTTCACCACCAGCGCGTCGGGCACGATGTCGGCCGTGTACACAGGCTTGCCCAGCAGCAGCTGCAGGGAATCCTTCTTGCGAACGGACTTGCCCACCTGGCGATATGCGTGATTACTCATGGCTGCCCCCTTCCGCGCCCGCTTTGCGCGTTGCGGCCGGCACAGTTGCTGCACCATCTACGCCCGACGCCTTCGGTGAAAGCGCAGCCTCGGGCGCGTCCTGCGCGCTTGATGCAACGTCAACGTTGCCGAGGCCGTCCGCGCCCTCAACGCCTTCCGCATCCTCAACGCCTTCCGCGCCCACGGCGCCTTCCGAATCTCGCGCGTCCAAAAACGCGCGGACGCCGCGCAGCTGCCCCACGTAGCCCGAGCAGCGGCACAGGTTGCCGGCAAGGTAGGCCAGAATCTCCTCGTCGGTGGGATCGGGGTTCTCGCGCAGCAGTGCGATGGTGTTCATGACGAAGCCGGGGTTGCAAAAGCCGCACTGCTCGGCGCCCTGGTCGGCGATAAAGCCGACGAACGCGGACGCCTCGTCCTGCAGGCCTTCCAGCGTTTGCACGTTGCGACCAGCCGCGCGCGCCACCAACGTGGAGCACGACAGCACGGGCACGCCGTCAAGCAGCACCGTGCACAGCCCGCAGGCCGACGTCTCGCACCCGCGCTTCACGCTGGTGCAGCCATGGGCGCGCACGAAGTCGATGAGCAGCATGTCGGCGGCCACGTCGTCGGCGACTTTGCGGCCGTTCAGCGTCAGCTTCACTTCCATCTAGCGCACCTCCTCAAGCGCCAAAAGCGCGCGGCGTACCAGCACGGGCACGAGCGCGCGGCGGTATTCCGCGCTGCCCCACATGTTGCCGGACACCACAACGTTCTCAGCCGCGAACTGGGCAAACGCAGCGGCACTCTGCTCGGTGACGCCGCCGGCAAGCAAGCCGCGCACATCGCGCAGCACCACGGCGCGCGCCGGACGCGAGCCCACCACCACGCGATATTCGCCCTCGATCACGCCGGCCGCGCAGTTCAGCGACGGCAGGTCGGTGCGCTGCTTGCGCACGGCCCGGTACGCGAACGCGCCGGGGCGCTTGCGCACGATCAGGCGCACAAGCACGTCGTTGTCGTAGCGCATGTTCGCGAACTGCTCAAGCGACACGATGCCCGCCTGGTGAAGCTCGACGTAGCTGTCCATAGCCAGAAACACGGTGAGCACGTCGGAAAATCCCATGCGCCGCCAGAGGCTGCCGCCCACCGTGGCGCCGTTGCGGAACTGCACGCCCACGATGTCCTTGAGCGCCGCTACCACCGCGCCACACGAGTAGGCAGCAAGGCCAACGTGCTGCTCAAGCTGGCGCAACGTGACCATGGCCCCGATGCGGAACTCGTTATCGGTTTCCTCGATTTCGTTCAGGCCCAGGTCGCAAAGGTCGATAGCGGTGCCGATGGAATGGTTGCCCATCTTCAGCCACATCATGCCGCCGACGATGCGGTTGCGCTTCTTCTGGTTGAGCTCCCACGCCTCTTCGACGGTTTGCGGGCGCACATATTTTTGAAAAGTGATGATAGTACTCGCCCCATTACTTTGAGGTTTACACAAACGGCCCTATTATAGTGTGAACGGCGAATTTCCCGAATCCAAACGGCGCTTTCGCCACCCTGCAACCATCGAATCTGCAAAGGCACACCGATGACATCGCCTACCGACAAGCCGCTTTCGCACGCATGCATCATCATGGCGTCGGGGTCGGGCACGCGCTTCGGCGGCAACAAGCTGATGGCGAACCTTGCAGGCATGCCGCTGGTGGAACACGTGCTGCGAGCTACCGAGAGGCACTTCGCCGAGCGCGTGGTGGTGACGCGTCACGCCGACGTGGCGCAGCTGGCGCGCAAGGCCGGTGCGCGGGCCGTTGTGCACGACCTGCCGCTGCGCAACGAGGCCGTGGCGCTGGGCATGGACGCGCTGACCTGCTGCGATACCGTCACGTTCTTCCAGGGCGACCAGCCGCTTGTTGCGGCGCGCACCATCGATGCGCTGCTTACCGCCGCCGAGCGCGACCCCGGCTTCATCTGGCGTGCAAGCTTTCGCGGGCAGCCCGGCGCGCCCGTGCTGTTCCCTACCTGGGCCTTCGACGCGCTGCGCCACCTGCCGCCAGGCAAAGGCGGCGGCTACGTAGCGAAAGCCCACCCCGAGCGCGTACGAACCGTGGAAGCAGCAAGCCCCTGGGAGCTCTTCGACATAGACACCACCGACGACCTGCGAAAACTGCAGGATCACATGGCTAGATAGCAAAATGCCCCCGCAAGGCCATAAACCTTGCGGGGGCATTCACCGCATTCTTCGCGCACGTGCACCGGCTAGATGCTGGCGTCTTTTTGGAACGTTTTCTCGTCCTTGGGCAGCACGATGTTCAGGATGACGCCCACCGCGGCGGCGGCCACAATGCCCGAGCCGCCGAAGATGAGGCTGACCATCTCGGGCGCGCCGGCCAGGATGGCGGGGTTCGCGCCGATGCCGTAGCCCAGGCCCAGCGCCACGGACACGATGCTCAGGTTGCGCGGGGTCAAAGGCTCGCGCGTGATCAGCTGGATGCCGCTGACCACGATGGACGCGAACATGATGACGGCCGCGCCGCCCAGCACCGACTGCGGCATGATCGAAATCAGCGCGCCCAGCTTCGGGCACAAGCCGCACAAAATCAGGAAGATGGCGCCGCACGCCAGGGCCTTGCGGTTGACCATCTTCGTCATGGTCACCAGGCCGACGTTCTGGCTGAACGACGTGTTCGGCAGCACGCCGAACGCAGCGGCAAACGTTGAGCCCAAGCCGTCGCACACCACGCCGCCCGACAGCTCCTTGTTCGACGGCGGGCGGTCCATGCCGCCTTGCGTGACGCCGGAGATGTCGCCGATGGTCTCCACGGCGGTGACGATGAACATCACCAGTACCGGCGCGATGGCGCGCATGTCGAACACGGGCGCCACAGGCATAAGATTGGGAATGGCGAACCACGACGCCGCGGCAACCTTATCCCAGTTCAGCACCCATGCCTTCGTGTATTCGGCGCCGTCGGGGCCAATGCCGGTGGTGGGAAGCACCAGGCCCATGATGGCGGCCAACACGTAGCCGACGATGATGCCCACCAGAATGGACGATGCGCTCAGAAAGCCCTTCGTCGCGTGCTTTACGGCCAGGATGACCACCAGCACCACCAGCGCCAGGCACAGGTTCTCGGCCGAGCCGAAGTCAACGGCGGTGTTGCCGCCGCCGAACGCGTTCACACCCACGCTGATGAGGCTCAGGCCGATAGACAGCACCACGGTGCCCGTGACCACCGGCGGGAAGAACCGCAGAAGCGGACGCATGAAAAAGCCGATGACCGCCTCGAACAGGCCGCCGATCAGCGACGCGCCCATAATGGCGCCGTACGCCACCAGGCCGCCGCCCATCGACGCGGCCACGGAGTTGAACACGCCGATGAAGCCCGACGACGTGCCCATGATGATGGGCACGCGACCGCCAACAGGGCCGATGCCGAACAGCTGCACCAGGGTGACCACGCCGGCAATCCACATGGCATTCTGCAGCAGCGACAGCTGCACGTCGGCGAACTCGGCGCCGGCCAGGCCGCACGCGCCCGTCACAATGAGCAGCGGCGTCAGGTTGCCCACGAACATGGCCAGGACGTGCTGCAAGCCCAGCGGCACCGCCTGGGACAAGGACATATCGCCTTCGAACGAGAAGACGCCAAGCGACTTCACCGTGCCGGGCGCGCCCCCCTCGGTTGCAGTAGCGGGCTTGCTTTGGGGCTCCGACGCGCCCTTGAGGGCGGGCGCCGACCCGTCTTCGCAAGCTGACGCTGCCGCGTCGCGCTTTTCCTCTTCCATTTCCACCTCTCTCGAAAAAACCAGGAAAACGTCGAAAAGGTACCACCAACTGGCCCCGCGCGGTACGATAACCGGCCAATTTACACGCAGGTGACAAACACTCGCCAGCGGCGCGGCGCGGCTATGCTTTCTTGCGCAGGAACACGCTTTTCTCGGGCAGCTCGTGAATTTCTTCGCGCAGTTCTTCGTCGATGTTGCCGTCGTAGACGTAGTGCTTCGTTTCCTTGCCCACCATGCCGGCGCACAGGAGCACCATGAGGATGTTCGGCAGCGCCATCAGCGCGTTGGCGATGTCGGTGGCCGTCCAGGCCACGTCGCCGACGCCCACGCCGCCCAAAAAGCCCATGCAGATGTAAAAGCCCAGGTAAAGCGGCACCCAGCGACGGCCGAACAGGTACAGGGTGACGCGCTCGCCGTAGTAGCTCCAACCAATGATGGTGGAATAGGCGAAGCACAGGATACCCAGCATCAAAATGGGCGTGCCGATGTAGGGGATGGTGCCGAACACGGCGTTGGCCAGCGTAGCGCCGTTCGTGACGCCCGCGTCGGCGATAAGCGTGGGGTGCGCGCACAGCGACGACACAATAACCAGCGCGCTGACCAGGCAAATGACCACGGTGCACCAGAACGGGCCCGTCATGGCCACCAGCGCCTGACGCGCGGGGTTTTTCGACTCGGCGGCCGCGCTGATCAGCGGCGCGGTGCCCAGGCCGGCCTCGTTGGAGAACAGGCCGCGCGCGCAGCCGAACTGCAACGCCACCACAATGCCGCTGCCCACGGCGCCGCCGAACGCGGCACGCGGCGTGAACGCGCATTCGAAAATCAGCTGGAACGCTTCGCCCAAGTAACCGGCGTTGCACGCCAGGATGTAAATGCAGCCAAGGATGTAGGCGCCGCCCATGACGGGCACCAGCTTCTCGCAGATGTTCGAGATAGTACCCAGGCCGCCCATGATGATGAGCAGGGCGCTGCCGCACACGACAGCCGCGACGATCCACGGCTCCACGCCGAAGTTCGCCTGCGCCACCGATGTGATGGCGCTGGTCTGCACGGCCGAGCCGATGCCGAAAATGGTAAAGCACGCCATAACGGCGAACCAGATGGCCATGAGCTTCGCCCACCACGGCACGGTGCCGTCGGGACGCTTGTAGCGCTGCTCCCAGACGTGCATGGCGCCGCCCATCATGTGACCTTGGCGGTCTTTCACGCGGTATTTCATGGCAGCGTACACTTCCGTATACTTCGTGGCCATGCCCAGGATACCCGTCAGCCACATCCACAGCACCGCGCCCGGACCGCCGGAAAGCACGGCCGTGGCCACGCCCACGATGGAGCCGGTGCCCAGCGTAGACGCCAGCGACGTTGCCATGGCGCCGAAGTTGCTGACGTCGCCTTGCGCGCCGTTGTCCTTCGTGACCGAAAGCTTCAGCGCCAGCGGCAGCTTGCGCTGGATGCCGCGCGTGCGGATGGTGGTGTAGATGTGGCAGCCCAAAAGCAGGATGATCATCGGCGGACCCCAAACGGCGGCGTCGATGTTGTTCAAAACCTCAATGTAATTCATGAAATACCTCGTCAAATCCGTGTAAAACGAGGGTTCATTGTACCCCTGCACCCGGTGGCATTTTGTAAACGGTTTATGAAATGCGCAATGCGCAGGGCATGCGGCAAAAATGGTGCCATTTCGAAGGGCAAGCCCCCTGCTGCGCGCAAAAATCGCTCATGTATGTGATTTAATTGCGCCACGCCACCTAAAGCAACAACAACTGCTTGCGTTTTCCCAGGTCACAAGCTTGCCGCTCTTCTCGCTAATTCACCAAATCGAGTTAAATCACATACATGAGCGATTTTTGTTCCGCAAGGGGGGGGCCTGCCACCAAACCTGACAAGCCTACCCCCTTGCCGGATTCGGGGATCGTCCCGCTGCTTAGTAGTCTTTGGCGGCTGGGGAGTTCATCCAGGCTTGGTAGAACTCCTCGTAGGCGTCGGCCAGCACGGCTTCGCGGGCGCGGCGCATGAGGTCGAGCAGGAAGTGCAGGTTGTGCACCGACAGTAAAATGGCGCCGAGCATCTCGTTTTGCTTCACAAGGTGACGCAGGTAGGCGCGCGTGTAGTTTTGGCAGGTCGGGCACGTGCAGTTGTGGTCGAGCGGCGTGAAGTCGCGCGTGTATTTCGCGTTGCGCATGTTCATGCGGCCCGTGCTGGAAAACGCGGTGCCCATGCGCGCGGTGCGGGTGGGCAGCACGCAGTCGAACATGTCGACGCCTTCGCGCACGGCGCGCACGAGCGTGGTGGGGTTGCCCACGCCCATAAGGTAGCGCGGCCGGTCCTCGGGGCAGGCGCGCGCCACCTGGCCGAGCGTCTCGAACATGGTCTCGTGGTCCTCGCCCACCGAGTAGCCGCCGATGCCGAAGCCGCCGAAGCGGCGCCCGCCCGCGGCCAGGCTTTCGTCCTCGATTTGCCGCAAGCGGCGGATGCTTTCCATGCGCAGGTCAAGCTCCATGCCTCCCTGCACGATGCCGAACAGCGTCTGATCAGGGCGTTTGTGCGCGGCCAGGCAGCGGCGCGCCCAGTTCGCCGACAGGTCCACGGCGTTGGCCACGAAGCTGCGCTCGGCCGGGTACGGCGTGCACTGGTCCAGCTGCATGGCAATATCGGCTCCGATCTGCTCCTGGATGTGCATGTTGGACTCGGGCGTCCAGCGCACGTAGCTGCCGTCGTAGATGCTGCGGAACGTCAGGCCATCGGCGTCAAGCTTGAGCGTGTCGGCCAGGGAAAACACCTGGAACCCGCCCGAGTCGGTAAGCATGGGGCCGTCGTAGTTCATGAACTTGTGCACGCCGCCGGCCTCTTCGACCAGGTCAGCGCCCGGACGCATGGACAGGTGATACGTGTTGGCCAGCACCACCTGGGACTGCAGGTCGTGCAGCTGGTCGACCGTGATGCCCTTTACCGTGGCCGACGTGCCCACGGGCATGAACATGGGCGTGCGGAACGTGCCGTGCGCCGTCTCGTACGAAAGCGCGCGGGCGTGGCCGCTTTGCGCCTCGATGGTGCAATCGAACAGGGCCATGAGCTAGTCCTCCATCCCGTTGATCACGAAGCTGGCGCCGCCGGAGCGACCGGCTTCCTCAAGCGTTTTCGCGCCGCCGGCCGTGCCGTCCTCGATGCCGTTGGCCGCAAGCGCGCGCTCGCGGGCGACCGCGGGCACAAGCGCATCGCCGACGCCCTGCGCGGGGTCGCCGCACACAGGCAGCGTTTCCACCCAGTCCGCGAACTTCTCGAGCGAGCCGTGGCGCACACTGAAAACCTCGAAGCCCACCGGGTCGATAAGGAAGTCGGTGACCAGAAACGCGTCGCAGCCAAGCTGGCAGGCGGCAAGGTCTTCCTTCGTGTTGTTGCCCACCATCAGCACATCGCGCCCGTCGACGCCGACGGCAGCCAGGTTTTCCGCATAGTAATTCGGCTTGGGCTTGACGGCCGTAGAGTTCTCGTACGTGGTGATGCGCGCGAAGGCCGCCGAATCAACGCCGGCCCAGGTCAGGCGCCATTCCACGGCGCGGCGCGGAAACATAGGCATGGTGGCCAGCACCAGCGGGTAACCCTTAGCGGCAAGCGCGTTGATGGCGCGCGCGGCCGCGGGGTTCGGCTCCACGTCGTCGCCGAGCTTACCGAACTCGTTCTCGTAGAAGTCGGTGATGGCGTCGGTGAGCGTGTCGGACGTGACGCCGTCGGGCAGGTCGATGGCGGCCAAAAACTCCGGCCAGAACGACTCGGCGTTCGCATGGCCCGTGTCGTTGGTAGCCATGGCAGTGATGCCGCGCTTCATGCCGGCCATGAACTGATCGAGCGCGATGCCCATGCGCGCCACATAACCGCCGAGCGCAGCGAAATAGCGCTTCATGAACGCGTCGACGTCCATGGGAAGCAGCGTGCCGTCGAGGTCGAAGAAGACGGCGCGGTAGGTTCTTTTCTCCATATGATGTGCCTTTCCGCAAGCTTGCCCGGATGGGCTTGCCGCAGGTGGGTTGCATAATTGTCTGCGTGGTAGTATAGGCGAAGCGCCGCGGCGGCGACGCAATACCCATCGAAAAAGGAGTTCGAATGAAACTGTTGTTGCATGCGTGCTGCGGGCCGTGCTCGCTTGAGCCCACGCGCCTGCTGAAGGCCGCCGGGCACGACATCACCATTTACTATGCGAACTCCAACATCCACCCCGCCGAGGAATACCGGCACCGGCTGGCAACGCTGCGCGCGTGGGCCAGCGCGGAAGGCTTCGATGTGCTCGAGGGGCCGTACGACCCCGCTAGCTGGGAAAACGTGTGCGGCCGCATCGGGGATGCGGCCATTGCGGACGTCGAACGCGCACGAGCAGAGGCAGCCGCAAACAGCCGGTTGCAATCGGTTACCGACGCACAGGCGGAAGAAGGCGGCGAAGACAATCGCGCGGATTCGGAAGCCGCATCCGATGCAGTGAGCGGGCGTTCACGGGCGAATGCCCACACCGCAGTCGCCGCGAGCGCGTGCGACGAAAGCAATGGCGCCGAACACGCTTCGCAAGCCAGCCTCACTGACTCCACCCCCGCAGGCGAACACGTCAATTCGAACGCGCCGGCCGAGAGCGCCCCTTTGCGCGCGGCCGTACTTTCCGTGGACCCCGCGCGACGCGAAGCCCGCTGCCACGCGTGCTATCGCATGCGTCTGGAAGAGACGGCGCGCGTTGCGGCCGAGCGCGGGTTCGACGGCATCGGCACCACGCTTTCGGTGAGCCCCTACCAATATACCGACGTCATTCGCGAAGAGGTCGAGCGCGCCGCGGCGGGCGCGGGGGTCGCGCCCGTGTTCGAGGACTTCCGCCCCTACTACGACGAGGCCACGCGACGAAGCCGCCAGCTGGGCATGTACCGGCAGAACTTCTGCGGCTGCCGCATCAGCGACTTGGAAGCCGCCGCCGAACGAGCCGAACGCAAGGCCGAGCGCGCCGCAGCGAAAGCCGTCGAACGCGCCGCCCATGCCAGCGAGCGCGCCGCCGAACAAGCCGCCCTCGCCCGTCACAAGGCCGAACGCGCCGCCTACGACCAAAAGCAAGCTCGCAAACGCGCCATCCTCAAAGCCCTACGCGAACAGGGGAAATAGCCGAACGTCGCAACAGACCGCGCCCGCCTAATCTGGAAATACCGCAGGTTTTCACCGGCCGCAACAATCGGCTGCTATGCTGGCTTCGTTCAACATTCCCGGGGCGCGGCCCCGATTCGCAAGGTGGTATCAACGTGGCGTTTGCCAAAATCAAGCAGCACTACGAAGTGGTGGTGGCGTTTTGCTGCTTTCTTATCCTGTTCACCAACATCGGCCTGCCGTCAACGTCGTTTTCCGTGTATCAGCCGTACCTGGTCGACCTGCCGGGCGTGGGGCACTCGGGCGGGTCGATCATCGTGTCCGTGCGCACGTTCGTGTCGCTGCTGGCCATGCTGGTAGTCGGACGCTATTACGACCTGCTCGACTGCCGCGCCGGCGCGTGCCTGGCGTCGGTGTTCGTGAGCATCGGGTTTCTGCTGTATTCGCTGAACACGGGCAATTTTCCCGGGCTGTGCGCCGCGTCGGTGTTCACGGGGCTTGGCTACGGGCTGGGCGGCATGATCGCCTCGACCATGCTCATCAACCGCTGGTTCCGCGTGAACGTGGCCACCGTCGCCGGCGTGGCGGCCGTGGGGTCGGGCGTGGCAGCCGTCATCATCCCGAACTCGGCCGTGGCGCTTATCGACGCGTTCGGGCTGTCCTCGGCATTCGCATTCGAGGCGGCGCTGGCGCTGGCGCTGGGCGCCATAACGTTCGCTCTTCTGCGAAACGACCCGCGTGACCTGGGGCTGAAACCCTACGAGGGCAAAGCTGGCGAGGGCGGCCAAACCGCCGGCAGCCGCAATGCTGGCGAAGACAAACCCGCGCGCAAGCGGCACGCCAACCGCAACCTGTCGCCGAAGGCCATGCCGCTTCTGCTGGTGGCCATGGTGGCCATCGGCTGCGCATCGGTGGGCGGCGGCAACTACCTGGCCGTGCTGTTCACGTCCGAAGGCTTCAGCGCCGAAAGCGCCGCCGCCATGGTAGCCATCAGCGGCGCGTGCCTGACGGCGGCAAAGCTTGCCAGCGGCGTGGTGTTCGACCGCGTCGGCACGTGCAACGGGTCCATCGCCTTCTTCGCGCTCTACATCGGCGGCACCGCCATTTTGTGCCTGTCGGACATGGGCAACACCGGGCTTGCGGGGGCGGGCGCGTTCATGTTCGGCCTGGGCATGTCGCTGGGCACCGTGGGCATTTCCGTGTGGTCCATCGAGCTGGCGCCGCGCGGCAAGGAAACGCGCACCATCAAGAACTTCCAGGTGTGCTATGCACTGGGCGGCTTCATTTTCACCTTCCTACCAGGCTTTTTGACCGAAGCGTTCGGCACGTACCTCGTGTCGTACGCCATCCTGCTGGCACTTTTGGTTGTGGCGGCGGCCATCATCATCAGCGTGTACGCAGCAACGGAAAAGCGCGCGAAGGAAGCCGCGTAACCAGGACTTCGGGCAAACAGCAGGATGTTGCGACGCCCCTTATACGCAGCGTCGCAACATGGCAAGACGGCAGATCGCCTATGGCAAGAATTCGGGAATTCTGTTCCCGAGCAGCGGCTTAGCTGCCCCATTTGGCAAGAATCCACGATTCCTGTACCACCAAAACGTCTCCAACGTTACAGAAGCCCCAGATTCTTACCATTTCAGCCGGAAAATTGGTTCTGCAAGGACATTTCAAGCTATAGAAAACCGCTATTCTTGCCGCAAAACTTTGGCGAGTCGCTCGAAGCTACAGGAATCCAAGATTCTTGCCAACGCAAAACGACCTCTTCGCCCATAGACATGATAAAATTCGGGTAAGATTTTGAGAGGAGGCGCTTCATGAATATTCGTCCCATTTCAGACTTGCGCAACAAATATGGCGAAGTGGAAAAAGACGTGCGCGAAAGCGGGCCGGTGTTTCTGACGAAGAACGGTTACGGATCCATGGTGGTTATGTCGATGGAACAGTTCGAGCACATCAACGGGTCAGTCGAAGATGCGCTCGATGCCGCAGACAAGCAAGCGGCAACGACGACGCAACGTTACACGCACGACGAAGTGTTCTCCTCCATCCGAAAGGGGCTCTCCTATGGACGAGACGCCCGAGCCCTTTAAGCTGCACTACCTGCCGCTGTTCTGGGGCGATCTGAACGACGCCGTGTCCTATATCGCGAACACGCTTGGCAACATGGCCGCAGCGGAGCATCTCATCGGCCAGGTGGAAGCGAAGATTCTTGACTATCAGCAGAATCTGACGGTAGCCACGGTTTACCGCTCAAGTCGCCCACGCGCCCAAACATATTATTGGTTCGCAGTAGGAAATTACATGGTGTTCTACGTTGTTGAAGGCGATGTGATGGAAGTCAGGCGCTTTCTGTTCGGCAGTCGCGATTTGACCCGCATGCCTCTGTAGATGACGGCCCCGTCGGTTTCGGCGGAACCTGTCCCCTCGTCAGGTTTTGGCGCTAGATTTCGTAGGACTGAGCGAAAGCTCCGCCCCACAAGGCAGCGCGAAGCGCGACGCTAACATCAAAAAGCGCGCGAAGAAACCCTAGCGCGCAACTTGCTTTCCTGTTTGCGGCTGATTATAAAGAGCGATTCTGAAAACTGTCTGAAGTTTACTCGTGTATACAAAATGATTTCATAAGCAGCCCGCCCAATGCGCGTGGACCTGACAAGGGGACAGATCATATGTCGGGCTCATCGCATTGCGAAGCTGCGAGAGCAAGGTGCTGCGTCGATTGAGCCCAGGCCGCCACGTAGCGTTCACTTTTGTGCCTCGATGGCGTCGAGCAGTTCCTGCTTCGAATGCACGTCAACCTTGCGGTAGATGTGCTGCAGGTGCGTGGTGACCGTGCCGCGCGATATGACCAGCTCTTCTTGAATGCGCGCCGCCGAACGGCCCTTAGCGAACAGGATGAGAATCTCCGTTTCGCGCGGGGTCAGACCGCAATCGCGCGCTAACTTCGTACACCGTTCCTTAAACGGGGCCGGCTTCTTTTTGGGAGGGTTCTCCTTCGATTCCGCAACAAGCAGTGCAAGCTTCTGCGCAATCGGATCGTTTGCAGCCTCTTCAGGCGTTAACGGATCTATGTGAGGAATGTCGGCTGGGTCGATGTTTGCATCGTCCATAATCTCATCGATGGTGCGCGCAACGCCAATCTGATGCTGAATGATAATCGCTCCTGCCGCAAGGGCTTGCGCGTACGGGTCGCCCTCCTCGTCGTCTTCGCCGCATTCGCCCTCGTCATCGGCCATGTTTTCGCCAACGGACATGACCATGTTCTGCCGGTCCACAATGTCCACCAAGTCATCGTCTTTCATGACGAACAGGCACACGGCGAACACCACCAGCGTGCCGCACGCCGCAAGAAAGCTTGCCAACTGCGGCGTAAGCGACACCGTCGAGCCAAGCGGCGCGGCAAGCATCTGCCCAGCGGTGCTGCCAAGCGTCAGCATGCCCCACCCGATGCCGAACGTGGCAGCGGCCGACAAGCGGAAGTTGTACGTAAGATCGGCCAGCAGAATCCAGACGAACGCGTTGAATGCGTTGTACCCGATAAGCGTGATAAGCGGTCCAAGCCAATACAGCCCCGCCAGGTTCGAAAGCGACGGCACAAACGCAATAGAAGCCGCAATGGTGAACGTGATGAGCTTGTACAGGCCGCGAAACGTGTTGTCGCGGCGCAACAGCTCGAAGCCCACCAGCAGCACGGCAAGCACAACGCTGCTGGTCAGCATGGCAGGGTGATAGAAATCGAACGAGGAAATGCCCGTGAGCGAGATGAACACCTGGCGGGCAACACCATCGGCCAGGCCGATGCCAAGCGCGCACGCGCCCACGCGCACGATCAGGCGCGGCGTGGGCATGATCAGCCGCGAGCTGCGATCCATCCACACCAGCGCCGGGCACGCGCGAAAACGGCGGCTTTCGCGCATCATGATCAGCCCCGATACCACCGGCAACGCCGACGTCACCGCAAGCTGAACGGCGAACGGGGTAAACGACACGGCAGAGAACACCACGGCGGCGATAAGCACCGCCACGGGAATCTCGATGCCCACATCGGCAGGCGGACGATTGCGGTGGATTTCGCCATATCCTAAATGAATAAGGCCCGAGCCCACGCCCGTAGCCACGCCGCCTACCAGCAGCAAGGCAAGCGGAGCGTCAGCCAGAGTGCTTGCGCCCACCGCGCAGATGGTGCCCAAAACCGTCGCCGCAATGGAAGCGACTTGGCCAGCCGGGCGCGTCAGCACGCGTTCGATAGCGTGAGGAGCGAAGCCGCCGGCGAACAATGTAATAGTCAGCGCAACAGACGAGCTGACGTACACGGCAAGGCAAACGGAGTCAGGCGCACCCGAAAGCACACCGACGCCCATGCCCAAAAACATCAGGTACACCCACGCACGAATGAACCCGAAGCCCCACACGCAGCTATTGAAAAATGTTCGGATATCGTGCCCTTCGCGGGCAAGCGCTTCCTCTTCGAAAGCTTGGTCGCCTACGGCTCCCCTCATGCGTTCCCCTCACGCTCAATTATTTCCCCGCCACTATTGTACCATCGGCCCGCCAATGCGAGCGAAATGCGAGAACCATGCATCATACGCGTTTGACCAGGTATTTCTCCAATATCATGCAAAACGTGTTATAGGCACTTTTGCGCGTTTCGCGCCCGATTTCTCATCTAATGCATGATGTGCGCGCCCGCGAAAGCAGGCATACTCGAGCCGTCGGGTTGAGGGAACCCGATGCCGGAGGGGGCAGTCGCCAAGGGGGCGCGACAAGCCGAACGCCATCGTCTGAGCGTTCGATACATCATGGCGCACGGCGCATCGCCAACCCACCTTTCTCCGGGAACGCAGACGAACAAGGAGGAGGATTCATGGGGAAGCTGACTATGACACGTCGCACGTTCGCGAAACTGTCGGCTGCAACCGCCGCCGCAGCGACCGTCGGCGCTGCAAGCTACGGAACCGCGCTCGCCGAGAACAAGGTTTCGCAAGCCGAGGCGTCCGAGATCAAGCGCATCCGCTCTTGCTGCCGTGGCTGCGGCAAGATGGAATGCGGCGTTTGGGTGACCGTGCAGAACGGGCGCGTCATCAAAACCGAAGGCGACCAGTCGTCTTCGCAGTCATCGGGCAACCACTGCTCGAAGGGCCAGGCATCGCTGCAGGCGTGCTACCATCCGCAGCGCATCTACCACCCCCTGAAGCGCACGAACCCCAAGGGCGAGGACCCGGGCTGGGTGCGCATCAGCTGGGACGAGGCCATGGAATCCATCGGCAAGGGCTTCAACGAGGTCATCAAGAAGTACGGCGGCCAGGCTTGCTTCGGCATGTGCGGCACGTCGCGCCAGTGGGTATACGGCCCCTACGCATTCTACAAGTGGCTGTTCGACAGCCCTAACAGCCGCGTGGCATCTTCCATCTGCAAAGGCCCGCGCCGCCTGATGGGCTGGCTGAGCTCTGTTGACGGCGCCCCGTGGTTTGCGTTGCGCGACGGGCCACGCGTGTACGTGCAGTGGGGTACCTCGCCTGAAAACTCGAATTACGACGACTCGTGCCGCAACATCGTGGACAAGATGACCGAGGCCGACGTGCACATCTGCATCGACCCGCGTCTGTCCGGTTCGGGTAAAGAAGCCGATTACTGGCTGAATCTTGAGCCCGGCACCGACTGCGCGCTGGCACTGTGCTGGCAGCACATCATCATCGAACACGACCTGGTGGACTGGGAATTCGTCAAGCGTTGGACGAACAGCCCCATCCTGGTGGTCGACGACATAGAGCCTACGGGCGGCCGCTACCACACGCTGTCCACGAACGTGCAGGTCATGCCCGACCTTACCGGCGAAAAACTGAAGACGCGCCTGTTGAAGGAATCCGACCTGAAAGAAGACGGTTCGTGCCGCAGGTTCATGGCCTGGAATAAAAACGCCAACGACGGCCAGGGCGGCCTGGTGTACTGGGATACCGACGAAACCCAGTGGGAAGGCTGCCACCACACCGCGCCTACGCGCGACCAGATGGACGTCGTGTACGAAGGCACGTCGCAGGAAGGCTACCTGCCCCCGCTGTCTTACAACGAGCTGACTGACGCCGGCATCGACTTCGACATGACGGGCAGCCATCAGGTGACGCTGGCCGACGGCAGCGTGCACACCGTGCGCCCCGTATGGTCTTACCTGGTGGAGTCCGTGAAGGACTGCACCGTCGACTGGTGCTCGAAGATCACGAAGCTTGATCCGAAGCTCATCGAGGACGCTTGCCTGGCTTGGGCCACGCGCCCCGAGGGCCAGAAGTACGGCAACGGCGGCATCCACCTGAACCTGTCTCCTGACCAGGAAGGCGCCTGCACGCAAACCGTGCGCGCGGTGCTGAACCTCACCTACACCACCGGCAACTTCGACGGCCCCGCCGGCAACCGCGGCCTTTCGCGCACGCCCGTCGACGAACAGTCCACCGCTGCCCCGGGCACGAACATGCCGCAGGCCGTCAAGCACGTGCTGTCCGGCCTAGGCGCGCTGCCGCCCATGTACGAGGGCACGGTGCCGAAGTACGAGATCACGAACCTGCCCGACCAGTACGACGTGTACTCCAACATGGTGGGCGCAGACAAGTACCCCGTCACGGCGCTGTACAACGAGTGGTGCGACGTCACCAGCATGTACGAGGCCATCCTCACCGGCGACCCGTACCCCATTCGCGCAGGCATCAACGAGGCCGGCTCGTTCATGAACGAGGGCAACGCGAACCTGGCATGGGACGCCCTGCAGTCGCTTGACATGTGGGTTGACCTGAACATGTTCCATCACCCCTCCACGGAGATGGCCGACATCGTGCTCCCCGTGGCGCACTGGCTGGAAATCAACAACATCCGCGTGTCCCAGGGCGCATCGGGCGGCATCGGCATGACGTGCCGCGCCGTCGAGCCCCCGGCAGACGTGAAGTTTGACTACGACGTGAACCGCCTGATCTTCGAGTCGTTCGAGAAGCAGGGCAATCCCAACGGCACGTGGACGAACATCAAGGGCGACGCGCCCGGCGCCTACGACTCCGACGAGCGCATGGAAGACTGGTTCCGCGCCCACAACGAAGTCGATGGCTTCGGCGACCGCTACCCCGGTTGCAAGTGGCAGCACATGCAGGAGTACGTCGATGACTTCCAGGAGCACGGCTGGTTCAACGCCAAGGTGCTTGAGCCGAACCGCTGGGGCACGTACCGCCGCTTCGAAACGGGCTGGATGCGCATGGGCAAAGACGCCTGCACCGCTTCCCCCTGGTCGAAGAACGAAGATGGCACGCCCACGGACAAGAACTTCGGCTGTCCCACGCCTTCGGGCTTGGTGGAAATCTGGTCCATCATGTTCGAGACGTACTGCCTGGATAAGGCCAACGAGTTCCAGCCCGGCAAGTTCGACGTCATGAAGGAAATCATGCCGAACTACGAGCCGTGCGTCAGCGCCCCGGGCGGCGCATGGGAAACCGAGCAGTCCAAGCAGGACTACCCGATCATCCTGACCACCGGCCGCCGCATCCCGGTGTACTTCCACTCCGAGCACAGGCAGCTGCCGTGGTGCCGCGAGCTGTGGCCCGTACCTCGCCTGGAGCTCAACCCCGCCGATGCCGAAAAGCTGGGCCTCAAGCAGGGCGACTGGGCATGGATCGAAGTGGAACCGCACTCCGACCTGGGCAAGCAGTACTGCACGAAAATTCGCCAGTGCGTCGATCTGTACGAAGGCATTGCCGAAGGCTGGGCGAACGCCGAGCATGCTTGGTGGTTCCCGGAGCTTCCGGCCCCCACGCACGGCTTCAAGCTGTCCAACGCCGAGTGCCTGTGGGACCCCATGGCCGCCGACAAGTTCATCAGCTCCACGCACATGCGCGGCGTGCGCTGCAAGATCTACAAGGCAACGCCTGAGAACTGCCCCGATGGCAAGGTCATTCCCTGCGCCACCGAGGACGGCACCGAAATCATCCACGATTCCTCCGACCCGCGTCTGAAGGAATGGATGCCCGACTATGAAATCAGGAAGGAGGCATAAACCATGACGCAATACGCCATTCTCACCGACTTGAACCGCTGCGTGGGCTGCATGGCATGCATGGTCTCCTGCAAGGTCATCAACGGCGTGCCCATCGGCTCGTACTGGAACAAGATGCTGCGCATCGGCCCCTACAAGCGCAAGGACTACAAAACGTCCAACGACGTGGACATGTACTACCTGAGCGTGCAGTGCCAGCATTGCGAGAACCCAAAGTGCGTCGAGGTGTGCCCCACCGGCGCCAGCCACAAGATGGCCGACGGCACCGTGCAGATCGACAAGGCCAAGTGCATCGGCTGCCAGTTCTGCGCCATGTCCTGCCCCTACAACGTCCGCTACCTCAACGAGGAAGAGCGCGTGGTTGAAAAGTGCACGCTGTGCGAGCAGCTGACCAGCCAGGGCGGCCTGCCCCAGTGCGTGGCCCAGTGCGGCGGCCGCGCCCGCTTCTTCGGCGATTTGGACAAGGGCATCGAAAGCTTCGAAGCGCCGCGCAACGCCTACAAGGCCGACCGCGAGCACAACGACTTCCAGTATGACCAGCTGTTCGAGGGCAACCGCATCACGTTCGGCGAGCTGGGGCAGCCCTACGACAAGCAAACCGAAGTGCACCACCTGCCGAACGCGGGCAACGACCCCAGCTTCGTGTACGTGCTGCGCGACCGCGAGTGGAAGGGAGATGAATAATGGAACTCCCATGGCCTTTGATTATCTTCACCACGCTCGTGTCGTGGTGCGCGGGCACGTTCGCCACGCAGGCGTACCTGGCGCTTAAGGGCACCGGGCAGAAAGCGCAGATACGCTGCTGGATTGTCTCTGCGGTGCTTCTGGTGGTTGGCGGCATCGCCGTGTTCTTCCACTTGCAGCATTGGGAGCGCATCTTCAACGGCTTCGGCCACATTACCTCCGGCATCACGCAGGAGCTTATCGCCATCATCGTGCTTGCCATCGTGGCCGTGATTTACCTGGCCATGCTGCGCAAGAACGAAGGCAGCGTGCCGAAGGGGGTTGCCATCCTGGCCATCGTCATGAGCGCCGTGCTTGTGGTGGTGATGGGCCACTCCTACATGATGGAAGCGCGCCCGGCCTGGTGCAACGTGCTGTGGATCGTGTCGCTTCTGGGCGTGGCGTGCATCCTGGGCCCCGCAACGGTAGCCGTGGTGTGCGAGACGGTTGGCGAAGACGCCTCTGAGCTAGGCATGCCCGCATTCGTCGGCTCCATCATCAATGCCGTGGCCTCGCTTGCGGCGGCGCTGATGATCAACACCACCCACGTCAGCGAAGTGGGCAACTACTACGACCTGACGCACCCGATGAAGGACATCACCGCATCCGGCCTGAACGTCTTCGGCGGCGAAAGCCTTATCCCCACGCTGCTGATGATCGTCCTGGGCTGCGCGGCTCCGATTGCCTGCGCTTACATGGGCAAGAAGACCGGCAACTGGAAGGTGTACGGCACGGCGGCCGTGGTATGCGCCGTCATCGGCGCCGTGTGCCTGCGCGCCGTGTTCTACCTGGCAGGCGCCTCGGTGTTCGGCATCTACTAGGAAGCAAAGCGGGACGCCGCATCGCAGACGGCGCCCCGCTCAAGCTTGAAGGCCCTTACGGAGGCAGGATTCGTTTCCCCACCCCCTTGCAACGCGAATCCAGCCCCCGTAAGGGCCTTTTCGCGCGTTATGCTGTTGCGCTACTGCTCGCCTTGCGCAAGACCAGCTCGCTCGTAGGCTTCTTTCACGATGGCGTCGTCGGGCTTGATGTCGGCGACGATGTGCAGCGTGCACGTGGACGTCAGGCGCACCTTGCCCTGCTCGTCGGACACCACCACTTCGGACACGCACGTGGTGCGGCCGAAGTGCACGTTGCGAGCCTCAAGCACCAGCTTCTCGCCGATGCCGACACCGCGGATGAAGTTCACGCTACACGTTTGCGTGACGGCATGCTTGCCATACGACCACGTAATGGTAGAGCCCACCACGTCGATGATGGCCATCAAGAAGCCACCGAACGTGCCGCCGCCCGTGTTCGTGGCGTTTTCCGGGATGGTCACGGTGCTGCGCGTATAGCCCGGCTCGATAACCTCGGGGTTCAGGTCATTGATGTAAGCGCGGTTGCGATCGTACAGCATCTGCAAGCTAACGCGCACGTGCTCTTTCATGGGTCCTTCGGGTACTGTCATGAGATGTTCCTTTCTCGAAAAAACAAACATGCCGCACGCAGGCGCGTACGGCATGAGGGCAACACTACTTCTGATGAGCTTCAGCCTGCTTGCGTTGCTTCTCGGCGAAGTGCTCTTTCGTAACGATTTTCGTAATGAACGTGCCTTCCGAAATAGTGTCGCCCAGCTCGTCGGTGGCAATAACGTGCCAGAACTGCTTGCGACCGCCGTACGAAGGCTCTTCGCGCTCAAGCTCGGCCACGCCGGTGATCATGCCGTCTTTGCGTGCCTTCTTGTGGCGAATGGTGGTTTCCAAACCGAAGATTAGCTCTTTGTCGAAATCCGTTCGCTCTTCGGCCGCACGGCTTGCACACGACTCCAGCAGCGCGATGGTGGCGCCGCCATGCAAAAACCCGTGAGGCTGATAGATTTCGGGCCGCACCGGCATGCGCATCTCCACGCGATCGGCGCTGACGCTGACCGTGGTGATGCTCAGGGTGTCAAGCAACGTCATAACGTCCTCCTAAAACACGAAGGAGCCGCAAGCGCAGCCCCTTTGCTCCAACTTGGTTTGCAAACCCAGTATACTGATACGTTTAATCAGCTTCGCCGGACAAATCGGCAGGCGTGCCCTTTGCGGCTTTGAGCTGCTGCGTCGGCGCCTCATCCAACGGCGCATTTGCCTGCCGCAGCACATCAATCGGCTGGGCAACTTCGGGAATCAGTTCGGTTTCGCGCCGGTCGAACGGCACGCCACTACCCGCAAGCGGCACCGTGGGCTGCACATCAACCGGCTGCGGCGCTGCAGACGCAGCGGTTACCGCATCAGCTACCGCAGCGGGCGCACTCGCTGCCGCCGCAACCACAGGCGCACTCGCCGCCGCTGCTCCCACAGCTGCACCGCCCCGCTCCGCTGCCTCTTCCCGACGCAGACGCTCGGCATCGGCGCGCGCTTCCTCTTCCAGGCGCGCCGCCGTAGCAGCCGTGCCCGCAACAGCGCCCATATCCTGGTCGTAAGCCGCCTGCTTCACGTCGCCCTTGAACGCCTTCGTAGTGTTGATAAGCACCGCGCCGATGATAAACGGCATCCAGAACACGATGCCGCGATACACCAGGCCGATGGCCGTGCCTGCCGCCGCCGTCTCGCCGAAGCTGGTAAACGCCACCACCACGGCCGCCTCAACCACGCCGACGCCCTGCGGCGTGAACGAAATCATGGCGAACAGCGTTGCCACCACATAGCCGCACACCAGCGCCGGCGCGTTCTGCACGCCAAAGCCGATGCCCACCAGCACGAAGCACGACAGCTCGCACAGGCTGGCAATCAGCGAGCAGCTATACGCCTGCAGCGTGGGTTTCGGGCTGTGGCCGATCATGCCGGCCGCCTCGGAAAACGCCTTCGCAATGCGATCGGCCCACGGCTCAAGCGGCTTTTTGCGCACGCGCGAAACAACCTTGCAGCTCAGCCGTTCCACGGGGCGCAGGATGCGCATAAGCGCGTCGGGCTTGCGATACGCAAGCACCAGCAGCATGACCATGGTTCCCACCAGGCACAACACCACCATGCCCATGCAAAACCACACCGGCGACAAACCTACCGTGGCCGCCAGGAAAATAAACGCGCACACCATCAGCGTGGAAAACGCGCCGTCGATGGTGATCTGCATCAGCAGCGCCGCGCCCGTGGCCTTACCGGCGGGAATGCCGCGCCGGCGCGCATCGTCCACCACCAGCGTAGTGCCCGCCAGGTTCATAGAAGGCGCAATGGTATTCATGAAAAACGTGCCGAACACCAGCGGCAACGTGGATTTCGGCTCCATGTACTCGCCCACGGCGGCAAAGCTGCGCGAGTACGCGAAACTTTGCGCGAAGTACTTGCACAGCTGCGTGAGAATGGCCGCCACCAGCGGCAGGGGGCTTCCCTGCTTCATGGTTTCGCCAAGCTCAACCAGCTGGTCGCCGCGCAGGAACACCACCGCCAGCACGATGATGAGGATGACGCCCATGAACAGGTTTTTCACGTTGAATTTCATGCAGAAGCCCTTACTATTCGCCTTGCGCGCACACAGGGCGCAGGGTCTGATCATTTGAAGTCGCACCGACGCCGCGCTGAGCCACGCAATCCGAAGCGACATCGCCATCGCCGCACGTCACGCCCGCGCACCGGGCCGAGCCACCCGAAACGCCGGCGTCGCTGGCGCAGGCAGCCGCAGGCGAAACGCTGCCGGCAACAGGCTGCAGACCGCTTATGAACTCGCGCAGGTCGGAGTGCAGCAGAAAGTCCAGCTCAGCGGTACCTTGCGCGCTCTCGTCCGTTTCGATGAACAGAAAACCGTAGCAGCCAAACGTAGGCACGTCGAACTGGCGCAGCTCAAGCACGTTGGCGAAGCGCTGGGAAAACGCCTGGTAATCGAACGTTTCCCCGCCCGTCACGCCCGCCGGCGGGTTCAGCAGCGACATGGTATACACATGGTTGCCCGCATAGGCGAACGCAGCGTCGAAGTCAGGCAGCGCACCGGTCAAAAACGCCTCGTACGTGCGGAAGCCGAACGCGTGCTGCGCCACGTCGGTGCCGCCAAGGCCCGCAAAGCGCAGCGGGTTGAACTCGATGGGCCGCACCACGCCGTCTTCGCCAACGCGCACCTCAACGTGCACAGGGAAATTCCGCGCGCCCACCAGGGCATTCACGCGCGTCAGCCACGCTTCGAACACCGGCGCGTTCTGGCGCACGACGGCCGCGGACGTGGTGTACATGCGATCGGACGTGTCGTCGGGGCCGGCGAAGTCGTGGCGCAGCACGTTGAGCACGTGCGCCGCCCCCGCCTCGTCGAAGTACGCATCGAGCGCGTATTCCTGCCCCGTGATGTACTGCTCCAGAATGAAGTCGCTGCCGGCAACCACGCTATCGGGATACATTGCCGCCCACGTAGCCGCGTTACGCGCAAAGTCGGCCAGCGCGGCGTCCCACTCGGCGCGGCACGTCACCACATGCACGCCCATGCTGCAAAACCCGCGGGCAGGCTTCACCACGAATGGCACGTGCGCGGCAAGCTCGGCGAAATCAAGCTGCGGCAGCTGGTCAGCCGTGCAGGCGCGGAAGAAAAACCCCTCGTCAAGCTGGGACAGCAGCTTCCGCATGGCAACTTTGTCCTTGAAGGTTGCAAAAGCGCGCGTCAGCGACCCGTTGTCGACGTGCTCGGAAATCCACGCAAGCGCGTTCTCGGAGTTCGTGTACACGCGTTCGCCCGCATCAAGGCGCGCGGCGGCTTCGGCGGCGTCCACCAGGTTCAGCGTGCGACCTGAACGAAACGCCTCGCGGCGCGAGAACGCGTTGCGCAGCACCGGGTGCTGAGAGCGCTCCAGCCATTCAAGCAGCTGCGGCGAAGCATACGGCTTGTCAAGGATAACCACGTCCCAACCCCTTTCAGCGAACGCGCCGCCTGCCTCGCAGCGCTAAAACGTTCCATCTTCAACCTGCAAGTATACCGCGAGCGCCGCCTCAAAACGCCCCGGTTGTCCAGCCCCCACGCAAACGGTTGCCAACCTGAAACGCGCGCCCCAAAAACAGCAAAAGGCGCGAACCCGTGGTTTGGGTTCGCGCCTTCTCCAATAGGCAAATTCGCCAAGACCCTACAGTCCAACTTTCGCGGCGCTGTGCACGCGGGCCTTGTCGCGGATATTCTGGAAGTCGAACAGCACCGAAATCAGAAACGCGATGGTCAGCGGGCCGTTGACCAGGCCGTTGTGCGGCGCCAGCAGGAAAATCAGCGGCGCGCCGAACAGCATGATGGGCACGAGCAGCATCACCAGCAGACTGCCCATGCGCTTGTACAGCCCATAGATAATCGACGCCATAACATACAGGAACAGCCCCGTGGCGGCCGAGCCCACAATCGATAGCAGCGCAAGCGCCGCCACTTTGCCCGCCACCACGCCGGCCTCCATGCGCAGGTCCTTCTTCGCCTTCGCGAAGATTTCCTCGCTGGTTTGCGTGTCGGCGTGCGTGGCGCGGAACGGCGCGAAGGGATCAAACGGGTCGTACTCCACGGTGAAGTCGCCAAACGGCCAGCCGGCGTTCGTGCCGCCCTGGCCGCGCGAGGCGCCGTGCATGCCGTCCCAGCTGGTCCACACGTACGTGGTTTGCCCCGGCGTGCCGAACGGCCAGCCGGCAAAGGGGTCGAACGGGTCGGAACCGGCGCCCGCGCCCGAGCCGCCCTGGCCCGGCGCGCCGGCACCGTAACCCGAGGGGTGCGCGTACGGATTGCCCGCATACGGACGCGGGTCGCGGCGCGGGTCGAACTCCGGCGTCCAGCTGCGATTGATCAGCACGTCGCGCGCTTCGTTGATCTGCTTCGTAAGCTCCTCGGCCTCGGCATGCTCTTTCGAGTCGAGCGGGAACTTGTCGGGGTGATGCGCAATGACAAGCTTACGGTGCGCGCGCTTGATGTCATCATCGCTGGCGCCTTCGGAAAGGCCCAGTATTTTGAGTGCTTCTGACTTTTTCATAACGCTGACTATACGGGACGGCGTCGGCCGCGGCGGCAACGTCAGCTCGATGTCACGCATTCGTCAGAATCCGAGAACGAAACCGACACGAGAAATCATCCAAAAGACCGCGAACGGCACGAACAATCCAGCCGAGAGGCGGCCAAGCAAGCCCCCTGCACGCAAAAAGCGGCGGCCCCGCGAGGGGTCGCCGCTGCTCAGCAAACGGTTTTCGCCCGCGCCGCCTAGTGGCGGAAGTGGCGGTGCCCCGTGAACACCATGGCGATGCCGTGTTCGTTGCACGCCTGGATGGACTCATCGTCGCGGATGGAGCCGCCGGGCTGGATGATGGCGGTCACGCCCCACTCGGCCAGCGTGTCCACGTTGTCGCGGAACGGGAAGAACGCATCGGAGGCGCACACCAGGCCCTTCGCCTCAACGCCCATGCGCTCGCACGCCTCGTACGCGCGCTTGCACGCCAGAAGCGCGCTGTCCACGCGGTTGGGCTGGCCCGGGCCCATGCCGATGCCGGCATGGTCGCGCGACACCAGAATGGCGTTCGACTTCACGCCCTTGCACACGCGCCACGCGAACAAGAGCTCGTGCATCTCGTCGTCGGTGGGCTTGCGGTCGGTGGGAACGGTGAACGTGGCCGGGTCCTCGATCACGCGGTCCACGTCCTGCACCAGCACGCCGCCGTCAACCGAGCGCACCTCCACGGCCGCCGGCGCGTCCACGCCGCCGGTGCGCAGCACGCGCAGGTTCTTCTTCTGCTGCAAAAGCTCCAGCGCCGCCGACTCGAACTCGGGCGCGATCAGCACCTCCACGAACTGCTTGTTCTCGTTGATGTGCTCGACCATCTCAAGCGTGACGGTGCGGTTGGCCGCGATGATGCCGCCGAACGCGCTTTTCGGGTCGCACGCGAACGCCTTGTCGTAGGCCTCGGCGATGGTGGCCGCCGTAGCCGAACCGCACGGGTTCTGGTGCTTCAGGATGATAACGGCCGGCTCATCGAACTCGCGCACCAGCGACCAGCACGCGTCGGTGTCCAGGATGTTGTTGTACGACAGCTCCTTGCCGTTGAGCTGCTCGGCGTTCACCAGGCTGTGCTCCTGGGCGAACTCCTCCACGCGGTAGAACACGGCCTGCTGATGCGGGTTCTCGCCGTAGCGCAGGTCCTGCTGCTTCTCCATGTACAGCGCGCACTCGGGCGGGAACTCGCCCTGGCCTTCGCCGTCCTCGCAGCCGCAGCCGCAGCCCTCGCCGTGCTCGTGCGGATGCGCGGCCTGGATCTGGTCGAACAGGAAATCGGCGATGGCGCCGTCGTAGGCGTTCGTCTTCTCGAACACCTCAAGCGCCAGCTCCATGCGCGTGTCGCGCGTGGTGGCGCCGCCGTTGGCGCGCATCTCGGCAAGGATGCCCTCATAGGTCTCGGGGTCGGTGACCACGGTGACGCTCTCGAAGTTCTTCGCGGCGCTGCGCAGCATGGAGGGGCCGCCGATGTCTATGTTCTCGATGCAGGTGCCGAAGTCCGCGCCGGACTCGACCGTCTTCTCGAACGCGTACAGGTTCACGACCACCATGTCGATCATCTGGATGCCGTGCTCTGCCGCCTCGGCCATGTGCTTGGCGTTGTCGCGCTTGGCCAGCAGGCCGCCGTGCACCATGGGATGCAGGGTCTTCACGCGACCGTCCATCATCTCGGGGAACTTCGTCACCTCGTCGATGGGCGTGACCGGCACGCCGGCCTCCGCGATCACGCGGGCGGTGCCGCCCGTGGAGATGATCTCCGCGCCGAATTCGTCATGCAGCGCGCGGGCGAACTCGACGACGCCCGTCTTGTCCGTCACCGAGATGAGTACGCGCTTGACCTTCGGATCTGCCACTTGCTCTCTCCTTACCTTGAACCGTTCCTTGTAAGTCCGTTCCTTATCGCAAAGCGGGGTTTTGCGCCGAAGCGCCGCCCGCAAGATGCCTATTTCAGGGTTGCCTGCCGAGCCCTAGCGGCCCAGGCTTTCCTCGTGGCGCGCCCGCGCCTCGGGGCTATAGCGCTGCGTATATCGTACATCGACCAGCTCCGCCACGATGGAGATAGCCAATTCCGCCGGGGTTTTGGCACCGAATTTCAGGCCGATGGGCCGCTTGATGCGTTCCCAGTCCGCCTCGGAGACGCCGCGAGCCAGCACCAGGTCGTGCACGGTGGAGTTCTTTCCCTTGCAGCCCATCATGCCGACGTAGCGCACGTTGTGCTTGACGGCCCACACGCAGCCCTCAGGGTCGAACATGTGGCCGCGCGTGAGCACGCACACGTAGTCGTTGGGCGCGGGGGTGAGCTTGTCCAGCTCGTCGAAGTTGCCGCCGTCGAGCAGCACGCGCTCGGCATTGGGGAAGCGCTCGGGCGAGAGGTACGCCGGGTCGTAGTCGACCGCGGTGACGGCGAAGCCCACGTGCGCGGCCAGCGCGCTCACCTCGGCCGCGGCGTCGGAGGCGCCGAGCAACCACACGCGCACCTGGTTAAACAGCGGCACGGAAAGCCAGGTCAGGCCATCGAACTGCTCGTTATGCATGCCAGGGCCGCGCGTGATGTCCTTCATCTGGAACACGTCGCGCGGGCTAGGCGTGCGCGCGGAGACGATCTCCTTCGCATCGTTGCAGAAGAACACCATGCCGGCGCCGTCGGCCGAGCCGGTGTCGCCGTACTTCTTCGTGACCTCGTTGTCGGTGTTGGCCTGCGCGGCGGCGGGGTCGAACACCACCTTGAAGCCCAGCCACGCCAGGTCGCCCTCGGCCATGGCACGGGCAGCGCGCTCGAAGGCGGGCGCGTCGGCGGCGGTAAGGGCGGCAGACAGTTTCCCTAGGTCATCGGGCGAAACGTGCATGTTGCCCTTCAGCGCCTCGACGGAAAAGCACGGGAAGTCGGCAGGAGAAAGCTCCACCGCGCGTCCCGCGCGCAGATCGGCGGCGATGCCCGCCAGCGTTTCCTTAGTCAGCAAGATGCACCTTGCCCTCCACGTCGACGCTCACGCGGCCGGCTGCCAGCCAGCCCAGCACGCGCGGGTACAGCTCGTGTTCCACCTGGTGGATGTGGGCTTCCAGGGTTTCAAGCGTGTCTCCCTCAGCCACGCGCACCGGCTCCTGCGCCACGATGGGGCCCTTGTCGTAGTCCTCGTTGGCGAAGTGGACGGTGACGCCCGTGACCTTCACGCCGGCGTTGAACGCATCGGCAATGGCGTGCGCGCCCTTGAACGAGGGCAAAAGCGCCGGATGCAGGTTGAGCACGCGGTCGGGGAAGGCGTCGAGCATGACGGGCGTGACCTTGCGCATGTAGCCGGCCATGACCACGTACTGCGCGCCAGCTTCCTGCAGCGCGGCCACGATCTGCGCGTCGGCCGCCTCGGGGTCAGCGTACTTTTCGCGGTTCATAACCAGCACGGGGATGCCGGCGGCGTTGGCACGCTCGATGCCGTACGCATCGGGACGCGACGCAACCACCTTCACCACCTCGACGGGCAGGCCCTTTTCCGCCTCATCGAGGATGGCCTGGAAATTCGTGCCGCTGCCGGAGAGCAGCACGCCGATCTTCAACTTTTCGGACACGAGACAGCCTTTCATCAAGCGGCGCCCAACCAGCCCCGCGATTCGCACTATGCAACCAGTATACGTGCAGGCGGCAAGCCCAGCCCCCCGCTCTCGGCAAGCGCCATCAAGTATTCAAGGGGAAGGAGAAAGGGGAGCAGGCGCGCACCCGAGCAGCGTCGGCGCTCGCCGTGCTATCATGTTCCGATAACGCACAAGCGTTCGCGATTGCGGCGCAACCATAGGAAGGGCTCCTACGCGGAGCGGGGTGACCCCAGGTAACCGTTATGTCCGCCGACAGCTACGACGATTTCGAATACCGACCGGCTTCCGAATACACTTCGGAAGAACGGCGCAGGCACTACTGGGCCGTCGCCATCGGCTTGCAGGATGTTGACGGTTTGAAAGTGTCTGGCTACCTGCGCAGCCTGGTGCTTGCCTACATCCGCGGTGAAAAAGGGCTCGACGAAGTTGGCGAACTCATTCGCGAACGATACGCCGGCGCCGAGGCTAGCGGCGAAAGCCAGGAAGCAGACCTGGTAAGCCAGCGAATCGCCGAGCTGCTCACGCGCGGCGCGTTCTTCCTTTCGCCCGACATGCTCACCACCATCCACGCGTATCTGTTCCAGGACCTCGACCCCGCGGTATACCACCCCGGCCAGTTCAAAAACGAGCGCCTGATCAAGCAAGAGGAGATCCTCAACGGCGACAGCGTGCTGTACGCCGACCCGCTGACCTACGAGATGTCCCTTCGCGGCGCGTTCGCGAACGAGGCCGCCGCGGCATACACGACGTTCACGGACCAGGAGCTGCAGCGCTTCTGCCACACCATCGCATTCCTCTGGCAGATCCATCCGTTCTACGAGGGGAACACCCGCACCATCGCCGTGTTCTCGGAGTTGTACCTGAACAACCTGGGGTTTCAGGTGGCGAACGACCCCTTCGCCAAGCACGCGCGCTACTTCCGCGATGCGTTGGTGCGCGCGCAGTACCGCAACGCAGCCGCGAAGATCTTCCCTGACGACACCTTTCTGATGCGGTTCTACAAAAACGTGATTGGAGAAGAAGGCGGAGAATTGAACCGCGCGGACATGATTTGCACCCGCCTATTCGAGGACCCCAGCCTGCTGCGCAACGTTGACCCTAAGGATGCGCTGCGCAAAGCTGAGGGCGAAGCGCCGCGATTCGACTAGGGAAAAACAACCGTTGAAAAGGACAAGTATCTAATGTTCAGCAAGGACTTCGCGGAAAAGAAGCTTTCGTTCTGCGATTTCGAGCTGCCCCATTGGACGGATATCCGCTGCCACCGGCTTCTGGCGCTCGCGCCGTCCGACTCCATGCTTAAGAACCCACAATTACACATCAATAAGTCATACCGGAGCCTTCGCGGCGCGAGCGCTACGACGACCGGCCCGACTACGCCGAGCAAGTCAGTGACCGAAAGGCTGAAAGAGCCAAGAAGCGCGACCATCCAAACAAAGAGCCCGTCCACATGCTCGTTCAGCCATTCCCTCATAACGAATTACCTATACTTCTCCACCAGCAACTGCCCGATGGCGTTCATCATGGCACGATACTTTTCGCTGTCTTCGAAGAGACTGGTGAAGGAGTCCGTGTTCTCAACGTAAGCCTTGCGCGCCTCCTCGTCGAACACCTTGGGCAGCAGGCTCGATTCGAAGACCTGTCTACCGTCACGACGTATGGTGTCTGCAACCTGCGGGTTATCGGCGATGCGCTTCCATAGCGTGTCAATCACCACGCGGTCTCCCTCGGTGAAGTTGCCTGCCCACTGCTCGTTGAACTTGTCGACCAGAACCTGCAGCGGGTCACGCTTCTTATCGGGCACCACGGTCTTGGCCGCGCCGCCGGGATCGAGCACGCCGCCGCCTGCCTCGAGCGAGATGCTCCCCTCGAACTCTCGCTTGAGCTTGTAGAAACGCATCTCCACCTTATCGTCCACCGCCTCGACGGGAATCTTCTCGACCTTGAGGAGGTGGCGCAGGTAGCTTAGGTACACGTACTCCCTATGCAGATCTCGGTCGAACATGCGCACGATCTGGGTGATGTAGGTGTACCACTTGCAGAAGCTGCGTACTTTGCGACGAACCTGATAACGCTCATCATCGTCAAGCTCGTTATAGCGCGCGACCGCCGGCTTCAAGACGGCCGCGAGCCTGCCCTGCACGTTACTTTGCGACTTACCCTTGCCGTCCGTGAAGACTATCTCGGCAGCCGCCTCGATATCGGACTCGTCATAGAGCCCATAGCCACGAATATCGGTCTGCACCTGATAGAGGAGGTCAGTGTTGATTTGCTCGGAAAGCGACGTCTCGGTGTAGAAGCGCTCGAAAGCCTTCTGGATATCCTCAGGCTTGTTGACAAAGTCGAGGATGTAGGTGTCCTCCTTGTCCGGGTGAATGCGATTGACGCGGCAGAGCGTCTGAACGGCCTTCACGTCCTTGAGTTTCTTGTCCACTACCAGCGTATGCAGCAGGGGCTCATCGAATCCCGTCTGGTACTTTTCGGCGACAACGAGCACGTCACCGTAGTTGTGGAACTCGGCCTTCGTCTGGCTCTCGGCAACGCGCTGGCCGTCGTGGCCGACGTTGAGGGACGGCTCGGTATACTCGGGGCCGTCGAGGCCATCCGCAGGGTCGCTGATACCTCCCGAAAAGGCCACCAACACCTCGATGTCGTCGTATCCCTTCTTCTGCATATAGCGCTTAATCTCGTGGTAGTAGCGAACCGTCGCGAGGCGCGACGCCGTGACCACCATCATCTTGCCCTTGCCTTTAATTTTGGTGCATGTCACGTTGCGGAACGTCTCCACGATGATCTCGGCCTTCTGGCCGAGGGCGTAGGGGTGCAGCTCCTTGTACTTGCGAAGCAACTTGAGCGTGGGGCTGCTCGGCACGTCGGGATTGTCGGGAACCGTGCGCGCAAGCTCGACGGCCTCCGCATAGCTCACGTAGTTGGCGAGGGGGTCCATGATGAAGCCCTCTTCAATCGCCTGACGCATCGAGTAGACATGGAATGGATGGAAGGACCCGTCGGGCCACTCGTCGCCGAACATTTCGAGCGTCTGCTCCTTCGGCGTGGCAGTGAAGGCAACGAAGGTCAGGTTCTGGTGGCGGCCATGGCTCGCGAGCTCATCGGCAAGCTGATCCTCCCAATCGGCGGCGGCGTCCTCAGCCTCCGCCTCAATCTCGGCGTACTCCTCGAGCGCGTCACGCTTGTCGGCAAGGGCACTCTTGAGCTTGAGCGCGTTCGTTCCCGTCTGGGACGAGTGCGCCTCATCGACGATGATGGCGAAGCGCTTGCCCTCGCTCTCAACCTGCTCGTAAATCACGGGGAACTTCTGCAGGGTCGAGACGATGAGACGGGCGCCGCCGTTGATGGCATCTCGCAGATCGGCCGAAGTCTTGTCCTTGCCGATGGTCACAACCGAGCCGATAGCGTGGTCGAAGCCCGAGATGGTCTCCTGCAGCTGGCTGTCGAGCACGCGGCGGTCGGTGACGACGACCACGGAGTCAAACAGCGGGGCATCGTCCACGAAAAGGGACGCCAGGCGGTAGGCCGTCCAAGCAATGCTGTTCGACTTGCCCGACCCCGCTGAATGCTGAACGAGGTAGTTCTTGCCCGTCCCATTCGCACGCACGTCGGCGATGACTTTGCGCACGGAATCGAGCTGGTGATAGCGTGGGAAGATGACGCGCTTTTTCTTGCGCTTCACCTCGTTACCACGCGTATCAAACTCCGCTTCTTCCTTGACCTCCAGGTGGAGGAACTTGTTGACGATGTCGAGCAGGCTGTCCTTCTGTAGGGAGACCTCCCACAGATGGCTCGTGGCATAGCCGTCGGGGTTTGCGGGGTTGCCGGCACCACCGTCGTTTCCCGCCCCGGCAGAGCCCTGGTTGAACGGCAGGAAGAAGGTCTTCGCACCCTCCAGCTTGGTGGTCATGTAGACGTTTTCGAGGTCGACGGCGAAAAAAGCCACCATGCGCGTGTTGAACTTGAGGCAGCGGCACCGCGGGTCGCGGTCCTCGCGCCACTGGCGCATGGCGTTCTCGACGTCCTGGCCGGTGAACTGGTCTTTGAGCTCTATACCCACCAGGGGGATGCCGTTCACATCCAGGACCATGTCAATGGTCTGGTTGCCCGTCTCGGCGAAGTGGAACTGGCGGATGCAGCGGCAGGCGTTCTTGGCATAGCGGTCGGCAGCGCTTTCGTTGAGCCCGCTCTCCGGCTTGAAGAACACGACCTTGAACGGGATTCCACGATGCTTGAAACCGTGCTTGAGCACCGCGACCATGCCCAGACGGTCGACAGCATCGTTGAAGACCTTGGCGAATTTTACCGTAGGGTCGGAGCTGCACATGCGTTCGAAGCGCTCCCAAGCCTTGGGCTGGGTCGTCTGAACAAAGTTAACCAGAGTCGTAACGTCAAGCGCACGGTCACGATGTTTCATATAGCCGCCGTCGACCACCAGATAGGAGCCGTCCTCAACGTAGAGCAGCGAGTGTTTATCATCGCACTTAAGGAAACCGCCCACAGTCGAGCAGAGAAACGCTTCAATATCTTCTTCGAGGTTCTTTTCTTTGGTCTGTTCGGCCATGTTACAACCTCATCTCTTTCAGTTCGCGACCAAAGATCAGCAGCCATGGAAATATGCCCCTGTTTAGCACCATACTCATCTTCAAACGTTGCCTTTCTGTCGGCGCTGTCCTCTTGTTGAACATCTTGACCATGAACTCGTAATCGTTTCGACCGTCATAGCCGTTGTATTGATTGGGCGGAAATGCGCCTTTCTCATAAAGAAACGCGTAGAGACGCCGGGAGAAAAAATCTCTGTTCATGCCGTCAAGCCGTACGCCCGGCTTCCTCTCCTCGAGAGCCTCCAGCAGCTTGATAGCCGCCCTCCAATCCTCAACCTCGTTCTTGAGATCATCGTTTTCGAACTCGAGGATGCAGGTAGAACCTATTGGCGAGAGTTCGTTCCCGTTGACGGAATTCTTGATAGTGAACTCATACCTAATGCCCTCGTGCCCGCAAAGGCAATCTCCGGAGGCGTCCCCATTGTCATGGCATCCCACCACGTGCCATTCGGAAACGGCGACATCCCACGTTTTGGACGACGACGCCTCCAGCACGATGCTCGGAAGACGATAAGAATTGCTCATTGGTTACACCTCCCGCTTTCCGGTGACGACCTCGTAGATGAGCGACTGCTTGTACGCCTTGAGGTCTGCGATGATAGCTTGTTTAGCTTCTGTCGACTCGGCAATGGAAGCATACAGGTCATCCAGTTCCGCTACGATATCCTGCTGCACCTCGATGGAAGGCACTGGTACCGCTATGTCAAACAAATCGCTTGTGTACAAACGCCTAAAACCATCCGCAACACCGGAGATGCGAATTATAAATTCATCAATTACTGCCACAGTATGGAACACATACTCGAGATACTTCAGCGAGGTATTTTCTGTATCAATGGCCTGGTAAACGGCGTATTCAGGACTAATCAGCCCAGTGTAAGGTGACACATACATCACGCCGTAATACGCTTTAAGCTTATTGAAGACCAAATCGCCCGCATGGACAACTTTGGCGCCAACAAGGCTCGATGTCGGATTCGGTATGGACAACTCAGCAGAACGAAGCACTCCGTGAGCGATCGTAATTGACAGCGGCTCTCCGATTCCATCTGGAGATTTATCTTTCGACTCCTTCAGCACATATTTGAGTTTCTCCAGTGGCGCTTCATGCGAGACCTTGGCTATTGTCTCTTCCAAACGAGCAGAGCGATATAAACTCAGCTCCTCAATGGATTGCTCGGCGGCGGAGATGGCGCGGTCAATCTCGACGCACTTCTCGTCCAAGTAGTCCGCGATGCGGCGCTGCCCCTCGAGGGGAGGCATAGGTAGCACTTGAGTTGCAAAGTCATCAAACTTGATTGTTTTACCTTCGCGGATGCCCAACGTTAGCGAGTTCATATGGTCGATAAACGACGACGACTTGAACAAATATTTAAAGAACTGGTAGTCGATAGGCTCTATTGCGCAGAACGTTTGATAGGCAGGCGAGCAAACTCCTTCGAAGTCAGAGCGCTCGAAGCCGCCCTGAAAGCTTCGCAGGCTGATCACAAAATCATTCTTATGAACCGTACGAAACTTACTTAGATCGGTATCGTCCTTAACGCGAACAACGCCCTCCAGCCTATCTTGAGGCCACATCCCATGTTTCTGGGTCGCCGCCAAAAGCGTAAGATCACCGTTACCCTTGTCATTTGTGAGTCTAAACAGACGCTTAGCTCTATGCAATTCCCACCCCGCGGGCACCTCGCCGAGCCACTCGACGCCGCTATCCTTTACCTCCCGCATCGCTAACGCACCTCTCCGAAAAGGGCTTCTAGACTCTTTTCGAGCGTCTTCTCGTGCACGAGGATACGCTTGGCGATCTCGTCGGCTGGCTCCAACTCAGCGTACTTGTAGAAAACGCGCGTGAAAGGGATAGCGTAGCCCACCTTGGTCTTCTTCTTGTCCACCCAGGCGTACTTGTTGTACGGGCGCACCTCGCGCTCGATGTAGGCGTCGATATCCTGCGTGAGCGGGATGTCCTCGGTGTCCTCCTTGGCCTTGTCCGCCTGCATCTTGCCGCGCTTGTTGAGGACGGGCCTTCCGTCCTCGTCGACGACAGGGTTCTCCACGGCCACACGGTTGAAGCCAAACTCGACCGTCTCCATCAGGCGCGCCTCGACGGAGACCTCCTGCCCGTTGGACCCGGCACCCGTCCAGGCGCCGTCGCGGTACTCGGAATATGCCTGGACGATGAGGTCGCGGCAGCACTTAGTGATGTCGTTCTTCTTGTCGCCGATACCCTTGCGGCGCTTCTCGAAACACTGGGAGGCGTCGATAAGCAGCACGTGGTCGTGGTGCTCAGGCGCCTTCGCCTTGCTAAAGAGCCATACGTAGGTGGCGATGCCGGTGTTATAGAACGAGTCGCAGGGCAGCTGCACGATGGCGTCGAGCCAGTCGTTCTCCAGCACGTAGCGGCGGATGCTATCCTCGCCGCTGCCGGGCTTGCCCTTGTAGAGCGGGCTCGCGTCCTGGATGATCGCCATCACGCCGTCGTCCTTAAGTTTTGACAGGCCGTTGAGAACGAAGAGCATCTGGCCGTCGCCCTTGGCCGGAAGCTTCTCCACAGGGAAGCGCCCGCCACCGGCGGTCTTAAACTCCTTCTCCACCGCGGCTGCCTGCGGATTCCATGGGTCGCCGAACGGAGGGTTGGAGATGCAGTAGTCGAACTTAAAGCCATCGAACTTGTCAGCGGACAGGGTGTCTCCGAAGCGCATGTTAGCGTCGTCCTCGCCACGGATGAGCGCGCTCGCCTTCGCGATGCCGAAAGTGAAGGGATTGAACTCCTGGCCGTAGCAGGTCACGCGGGCCTCGGCGTCGAGCTGGCGCAGGCGCTCCTCGGTGCAGCCGAGCATCTGCGAGGTGCCCATGGTCTGGTCGTAGACCGTCTTGGTGATGCGGTCGCCGTCGAATACGTGCGAGTCCGCCTGGATGAGCAGGTCGGTCATGAGGTACACGATGTCACGGCTCGTGAAGTGGGCGCCGGCGTCCTCGTCGTAGGACTCGGAGAAGCGCTGGATGAGGTTCTCAAAGATGTAACCCATGTCCACCGCTTTGATCTTGTCGGGCGACATGTCGGCCTGCGGCTTGCAGAAGTCGCAGATGACCTGATAGAGCAGCGGGGCGTCTGGGTCGGAGAGGCGCTCGATCTGGTCGGTGAACTTCATGCGCGCCAGGATATCCTGAACGTTGTCCGAGAACCCGTTGATGTAGTCCCTGAAGTTGTCCTCAATGTTCTCCGGGTCGGCCTTGAGCGTCTCGAAGGTGAACTTCGAGGTGTTGTAGAAGGGGTAGCCGGAAGCCTCACGCAGAAAGCCGTCCTTCACAGCGAAGGCTTTATATTTATCAGCGGCGGCAAGAACGGCTTCGTGCGTGGGCACGAGACAGTCGTGGAAACGTTTGATAACGGTCATGGGAAGAATAACCAGACCGTACTCGTGGGGCTTGTAAGGTCCGCGCAAGGTATCGGCGGCGCTCCAGATGAGAGATGCCTTCTCTTGTATATTGGTGCCAACTGCCTTGATGAGATCGTCGCTTGCTGCCACGTCGGTTTCCTTTCTTCACGAGATCTTCGATCATGCATGTGCGCACGAAAACGGAGAGGCTCACACCCCCAGGGCGGCCTCTTCTTTGGAGGCATCACACAGGGCGGCGAGGATGCTCATAGTCACGGAGACCTGGTCGCTATCTATCGGAAAGCTCCTGGCATCAGTCTCTTCGGGGCTGCTCTTAATGAGCTCCCTGCAGCCGTCAAACATTTGCGCCCCTATCGCTCGAAATGCGATACAAATGCAGTTTTAACAGTTTAACGCAGTGGTACGGCATGACACCTGGAATAGAGATGCCGAACTTCAGACTTCATGTGTAAGCGGGCTGCGGAGGAATCTTCATCTGGACTAGAGCTTTCCGTGGATATATTGAGGCTTGGTTTTGATGAGCTCGGACGGAGAAGCGTTCACAACGCGAAGCCCTCCGTCCCCTGCCCAGCCCCACCTTTCGCCAACAACCACATTCGAAGCTTAAGAGACAACAGGACCGGAACGGTGGGATAATGCGAACAAACACCAATGGGAAGGCAGGTAAACCATGGGAGCTTATATGATTCGCGCGGGGCGCGGTGGAGTTTACGCGGTAGACTGGCTCGAGCGCGGCGGCCCACGCACGATCTGGATCGGCGTGTGGAGCGAAAAATATGGGGCGCAACGCTTTTATGCGCGGCACGGTTTCGACATCGGAGGCGCGAACATAGCCGCCATGGACCGCGATGAGCTCAAAACCGCCTACGCAGCAGCGCACCCCTCTGAAAGCAAACGGAAAGTTGCCGCCAGCGCTGGCCAGGTCTATCGCTTCGCCCACTCCATGGTGCAGGACTCCACGATCGTCATGTATGACCCCGCAGAGCGCTTTTACCATATCGGCACCATTATCGGCCCGTGCGAGCCAGCCGCGGAACCCGAAGCTATGACCTATACCCGCTCAGTCAAGTGGGGTAAAACCGCACCGCGCGACGCACTTGCACCCGCATCAAAGAACTCCCTCGGAGGCATCCAGACCATTTTCTCCGTGTCCGACGAGGTCATGGCCGATCTGGAGAGGGCAAGCAGCAAGCCCGCATGCGCTATCGACGAGCCCGAAGCCTCTGATGACGATACCGCCGCCGACGATGAGGCAAGCACCGCCACCTACGACAACGGCATCGAGCTCATCAAGGACCGCGTCAACCAACTCGAGTGGGAGGACATGGAGCGCCTGGTCGCAGGCATGCTCAAAGCCATGGGCTACTGCACCCGAATCACGCCCAAAGGCCCCGACGGCGGCCGTGACGTGATTGCTTCGCCCGACATCCTCGGGTTAGAAAGCCCGCGCATTATCGCCGAGGTCAAACATCGCAAGGGCGCCATGGGCGCGCCCGCAATCAGATCGTTCATTGCCGGACTTCGCCCGGGCGACCGCGGGCTCTACGTTTCCACCGGCGGCTTCACCAAGGAAGCCCGCTATGAAGCCGATCGCGCCAACGTCCCCATTCGCCTGCTCGACCTTGACTCCTTCGTGCGTAACTACGTTGAGGTCTACGACAAAGTCAGCGATAACGACCGCGCGATCCTCCCGCTCACCCGCATCTGGCTGCCAGCCTAAAGAGCAGCATTCACAAGCGTCAGCAACCGCACAGGACGACAAACCTCTCAGAGCTTTCCCATTTCAATCGAGAAAGCTCCGAGAGGTATCCGCTGCTCTTCGTCATAATGTGAACGTGCTTCCGTCCCCCTGCTCAACGGTCAAATCCTCGCAACCAGAAGAATATGCTATAATGTGTACCAGTTAGCCCCGGTACGACCGCTGATTCAAGTCGCCGGGGCTCAATTGTTTTATGGAAAGGTTTTCTATGCCGAACGCCCCGAAGATAGATCGAGCACACATCGTATCGTGGCTTTCCGAGCCCCGCTACAGTAAATATCTCGAGGCATCGGACGGTAACGACGTCATCGCGCTCAACCTTTATCTTTGGAACATCGGCCTTGCGCAGGCCGTCCTGAAAGATGTTTCGTTCTTCGAGGTCGCTCTCAGAAACACGTACAACAGAGTGATATCCTCCACCTGGAACGGAGCGGACCACTGGCTGCTCGACGATGCATCTCCCGTGAGACGTCCGATTCTCAGGACGAACAAGCGAGGACAGGTAAACGACGCCAACCGACTAAACCGGAACTCGATAGACCATCTGAGAAACGGCCTTCGCAAGAACGCAACCGCCGATGACATTATCTCGAACCTCACGTTAGGCTTCTGGGCCCACATGACAGACCGCAGCCACGAACGCGATCTGTGGATTCCGTCCATCCATAAAGCATGGCCGAAAGGAACGCTTCGAGGCGACATAAATAATCGGATAGCGGGAATCAACAAAATCCGCAACCGCGCCGCCCATCACGAGCATCTCTTCGCGCCCGCGGGACGCAACTGCGCAACTCTGTCGTCATGCCGAGATGCCGCTTCGCTCTTCGCACAGCTCGAGTCGTTCGCCTGCGGCTATGTCTACGGTAGAGACATCACCAAATGCTCGGTCGACAACTACCTAGAAGAGCACCCAGCGCCTTGCGACGTTGCAATCTAACACCTCGCCGCAGGCTGAACGCACCTTCGTCCCCTGTTCAGCCTGCGATTCCCCACTCCAGTGCGTTGACGTATGACCACCGACCTGTCATGATGTCCTTGCTGGAAAAACCAATTGGTTTTGTAAGGGCGTGTCCGCGAAGTCGGATGCGCCCTAGTTTTTTACACCAAGTACGCGCGGTGTGAACGGGGGAAAGCCGTCCTGCCTCGCTTTCCACTTGTTACGACACTCGATACAGTAAGGGCTGCCAAGCACCCTTGGCAGCCCTTTTGCTAATGCACTAGAACTAACGATTGCTAAATATGCTAACGGAGCCCAACGAAGCTAACGCATGCCGAAAAAGCCAACTGGACCTGAAAATGCCAACGCACGCAAACTTAAATGAAAGATGCGCTCCAGTAGCGAGCGGAAGAGTCGAGGGCGACGGCCATAGCAATATTCGCTGCAAGCCCGACGCCCTCGAAGCCGCGATTAGCGCTACCAGGGGTTTCTCGCCCCTAGCGCAACCTTGTGCGCTACGAGGCGAAGCGGGCGGCGAAGGGGACGGGGGACGCGGCCGCCGAGGGCAGAACCGTCACGCGCTGCGCCATGGCGGGCGCGGATGCGGTGTTGGCCTCGCGAAGCGCGCGGCGGATGCCGGCGATAACGTCGCCGCGATCGGCCATCTCAGGCGTCAGCGCGACATACCCGGCAGGCTCCCCGGCGACGGAAGCCGACACGTCGGACAAGCGCACAACCGCGGAATTGCGATAGAAAGCGGGCCACCAAGGGTTTTGCGCACCGTCGTTCGCCAGGTCGCCATGCGCCTCGTCGGAAAGCAGCATGATCGAATGGCCGAACGCGCGCTGAGCGCGGAACAGCGCGCCGGCGATGCCGTCGGCGACAGCTTCTGGATACCCCGTGGCGTTCGGATCGTTCGGCATGCTCACGATGGCCAGCTTCGTGCGCGGGCTGAGCGCGCACTCGAGCGCGACGAAGTCGGGCAGCATCGTTTCCTCATCAAGCGGAACCTCGACCAGGCGAGCGCCCCGATCCTCAACGAGCGCGCGATGCGTCTGGCCGCAAGGCGCAAACGTGATCACTTCGTCTTCCGGCTTAAGCACCGCATCCATAAGCGCGTTGATGGCGCTATCGGCCCCGGCCGCCATGACGATGTCGGAAGCGACATAGGAGGTGCCGAAACGACACTCCAGCGAAGCGGCGACAGCCGACGCCGCGCCAAGACGTTCTTTCGTGAACTGCGAAACGAGCATTTCCTCTTCCCTTCCTAGCGCATTTGCGCACGATGAAACCGCCCCCGCGCATACGACACAGGAGACAACGTCGCCACTTCGCGACGATAACCACAACAATGGGGAAACATACGAAGCATCAAGGCATGACACATGCCCGATGGAAGAAATCAGAAACGCTCGCGGTGAGCAAAATGCTTTCACAACGATTGGAATTGTAGCGCACACCGCAAGTCGAAAACACCCCTGAGCGCCGATTTCCTCGCAAGCGGAAAAATCGATGTAACACGACGTTTCAGCAGGTCAGACACCCCTATAACCCAAAAATGGTGATGCTATTTTCAAGAAATAGCCCGATTCGCACGAGCGTCTGAGCATCGCAAAAAAGGCCGCATACGCGGCCTTTTGAGCTCCTTGCCGCTCCTCGGGCACAAAAGCGAACGGAGAGCGGCTAGTGCGTTCACGCGAACGGTTGCCAGGTGAAAAGGGACAGAGGCGTGTTCGCGAAACAGCGTTGGGGAACACAAAAGGCACTCGTGAACGCACCTCCGTCCCCCGTTCACCCGCGCAACCGACATCAACCGACTAATGCCGCAAGCTGATCAACTTGCCAAACGGTTAGCAAGTTGATCAGCAGCCACAAGAAACGCTTCCCCGCCCTACGCGTCGCCCAACGCGGCAAGCAGTTCGTCGGTGTTGATCACATGGCAATAGATGTTGTTGAGAATCTCCAACTCGGCGCGCTGAATCTCCTCGGTTGACGCGCGGCAGGCGTCCTCGATCAGCCACACTTTGAAGCTCTCGTCGGCAAGAGATCGGACGGTTCCCGACACGCATTGATCGGTCAGCACTCCCGTGCACACCACGGTGTCGATGCCCATGTTGCGGAACAAAAGCGACAGGTTCGTACCCGCAACCGCGCTATCGGTCGTCTTCACGAACACGATCTCGTCATCCTGCGGCGCAAGCTTCGGCACGATCATCCCCACCGGATCGTCAAGCGGGACAAGAAGGTCGTTGTAGCCCGAGCTTCGCTGGACAAGCGACCTGTCGGACCCGTCGCGCTTCAAGCACGCGATGCGCGCGAAGTTCACGCTCATGCCGCGCTCGCGGAAGGCGGCGAGGATACGCTCGTTGTTCGGCACCACCACCTCGTCGATAGCCTGATAGAACTGCTCCCATCGCTCGGCGCGCTTGCGCTGCGCCTCCGTGGGCTCCGCAATCTCGGGGCGGGTGATGAACACGTGCTGCATATCGATGACGAGCAGCGCCGTGGTTTCGGGGTCGATCTCCACCTCGCCCCAATCGTCGTCATCTTCGTAATAGAAAGAGCAGTAGCGATCGTTAACCTTCATGCTTCACCTATTCCGAGACGATGGCAGCAGGCTGCGCCGCCGTATTCCGAGGGGAAACCACCGTCTCGCTTCCCTGTTCCGCCAGATACTTCGCGCGCGAACGGCGTCCCACCAGATAGTAATAGGCAACGCCCGCCGCACACCAAACCACGCCGACGACGATAACCTGGATACCCGAGAACGCGATCGCCAACGCATACAGAACAATGCCGATGGCGGGAATCACGGGGACTAGCGGGCAGCGGAAAGGCCTTTCAAGCTCCGGCTGCTTAACACGCAGGTAGATGAGCAGCCCGCACGCGAACATGTAGCACAGGCCGTAACCGAACACGCCCAGGAAGCCCGCAAGCGTCCAAGCGTCCGGTGTCACGATGGGCAGAAACGAAACCAAGATCATGGAAACCGCCGTAACAAGCAGCGCCGTGGTCGGGGTGCCGTTCTCATCAAGCTTCGAGAACGAACGCGGGAACCAACCCTCGCGCGCCATGGCGTACAGCACGCGCGTCTGGCCCATAACGCCGCCGTTGGCGGTGCTCATCGATCCGGTGAAGCAATGGATGGTCATCCACGCGATGCCAGCAAGGCCGAACAAAGAGCCGCCGACGACGATAAGCGGAGCATCGGTTCCCAACTCGACAAAGCCATCGGCCGGGAACAAGCCATACAAGACCGTGGCGAAAGCGCCGAACAACACGGTAAGGAAGATGGCGGCGCCGATAAGCGCGTGAGGGATATCCTTCGTCGGATTCTTAGATTCCTCGGTAAGCGTTGCAACGACCTCGAAACCGCAGAACGCGATCACCACATAGGGAAGCGTCTGCAGGAACGGCTCGACCGTACCGTACGGGGCGAACGGCTGATAGTTGGTCGGGTCGATCATCGTCGCGCCCATCACGACGAACAGCGCACTCGAGGCGATCAGGATAACGCCGAACGCCGCCTCAACCAGCGCCGATAACTTCACGCCAACCCTATTGACGGCCAAGAAGATAAGGGAGCAGACGACGGAGCCGACCCACTGAGGAATCGCGGGGACAAGCACATGAACGTAGATGCCGACCGACACAAGCTCGACGTTCAGGCCGAACAGCAAGGCGAACCAGTAGATCCACCCCAGCATGAAGGATACCGGATGGTCCTTCCCGAACACCTGCTTCGTGTATTCCCAAATGCCGCCGCATTTCGGGAACATCGTCGCAAGCTCCGAAAACACGAAAGCCGTTGCCAACGTCGCCAGACCGCCGATAACCCAATAGCTCAGGCTCGCCATAGGTCCAGCCGCTTCCGCCGCGCCACCGACGCCGATGGCAAAACCGGATGCCACCACCGTCGCGTAGCCCGTGAGCATAAGGACGCCCTTTCCGAGCACTTTCTTCAGCCCCATGATCTCTCCCTCTTACGGTCAGATTGAACAGGAAGATCATATCCATGCTTGATTTCCGGCAGATTTCGATCACGTTGCATCAAAGTGACCACGAACCGAACAGAGGGCGAAGGTGCGTTCTCGCGAATGGTTACTGGGCGAACATCAGCCGACTAATGCCGCAAGCCGATTAACTTGCCAAACAGCTAGCAAGTTAATCGGCAAGTCACAAGAAACGCTTCCCCACACTACGCGTCACCCAAATCTCGTCATCCTGCTGAGCAAGCATCGGGCGCGATCTGCACGCCGGCGGCCTAGGAATCGGCGTAGGGCAAGCGCTATCCAATACTCAAAGGGAAGAGCAAAGACATGCCTTTTCGATCCTCGTTGCCTGATCGCCTCGTTCAAGCTGTCGATGGTTTCGGAATCGAACGCAAACCATCCGGCGGTCATGCGCAAAACACCGCGATAGAAACGGGTCTGGGCAAGCTGCATGGCTCGCTCGGAGAAATCAGGAAACCAGAGCAGCATGTGCTGGCGCAAGCACATTTCAGTGCACCTCAAATCCGCCGCCGCTGCCGCGCTATCGCCGTTTTCGAGGTTCTGGATTGCGCGCAACGTAAGCCAGGATTATACGAGCATCGCCTTGAACGGGCAGTAGAGCGCAAACCTCAAACACTATCAGCTATGTTACCGCTGACGACATATCCCCTCCTTACGCAACCAGTTCCAACAACGCTCGGGTTAGCTGCAACAGAGGTGCGTAAAAACCGTTGGGGGATTCACGTTCTACCGCTTCGCGCAAGGCTGGCATCCAGGAAAGCGGGCGGGTGCGCACGAAGTCGACAGCATGCTGCGCCGCGCTCAGGGCGTTTTGCGTATTCGCATCCGCGCCTTCGCTCGCAGCAGAAGGAACGCACCCTGCATCTGCGCCCCAATCCTCGCCTTCACCTGCTCGGCGGCATAATTCGCTTGCCAGCAGAAGCTCGATGCCCATATGGTCCTCGTACTGCCTACCCGCCTGCGCCAACTCCAAACCGTTGTCGCGCAAGGCCGTGCGCATCTGATGAGTCGCCTCGCCGAACCCGACGGCACAACCCTGCTGGCGGTAAAACGTCTCCCACGGGGCAACAGCCGGTTTCGGCGGCCCCACGAACAGATGCGCGAACTCCACCGATGCGCGTTGCACTCGATCATCAAGATTACTCGCGCCATCCCTGGCGTCTAAAGTGCAAACACCGGTTTGCGCTTCCCGCGATGCGGCCTGCGCCTCTTCGCGCCCGTCAAGATACTTCACCAGCTTATCTACCGCATTCGCCACCTCGGCGTCTTCGCACGCCGCAAGCTCTTCCCATAGGCGAGCGTCAAATATAGCCGCACTCTGCGCACCTGTCTGCAAGGGCGGCGTTAAAAGCGCGTTGCCGGCAATCGCCAGCCAGGGCGCCACCTGCACAAACGTTTCCCTATCCACCATCAGCAATCCGCTACCTCTCACGAAAAAAGGGAGCCGGTCACCGATTGCAACCGACTCCTACACGCCATAGCTATTGTTCACCACCGCATTTTGGCAGCACGCACTTCGAAAGGATCATGTACGCCAGCGCACCCGCGCACACCACGCCCGCAAACACTACGACCTCCGGCAGCGTAGGCGCATACACGCCCAGCGCAGTCCACACGTCGCCGGCATCGCCTACCTGAGCGGCAGCCGTACCCAACGTAATGCCGTTGCCGCCATAGACGTTCGGCACGGTGAAGCTGGTGAGCAACAGCCACGCACGCTTGCAGAACACACCAAGCACTATCAGCGCACTCGCCAGCACCACACACGCCGGTTTTTCGCGATTCCGAGCGAACACGAGTACCAAAAACGGCACAGCCAAGCCACCGATAATCTCAAACCAGAAGAACGGCGCCGTCTTGCCGGTGGCCATGATAGCCAGCGCCTCGGCCTCGCCCGCACCCGGGTAGCCCATGGTCAAACACTCGCAGGCGATGAAGAACGCGTCCACCGCCACGAACACCGCAAGCAGCCCCGCCAGCGACTTCATCAAATCGCGGTCGAACTTGAACAACTTCGCACGGTCAAGCGCCAAAAGGCAGATAAGCAGCAATGCCAGACCCGAATCGCAGGCCGATGCCACAAAAATGGGAGCCATGATCGCCGAGTACCACGCCTTGGCAATCTGCAGGCCGAAAATCCATGCCGTCACGCTGTGCACCAGGATGGCAACCGGCAGCGCCACACGAGAGAGCACTGCCACCTTGCGCTCGTCGCCGCGCACCAACCACACCAGGTCAAGCACGTTGATGACCAGGTAGCACGTGATAACGATCATGTCCCACGCAAGCGGACTGATGAAGTTCAACCCCACGAACATGCGCCACACACGCGCCACGCCACCAAGGTCGATGAGCACGAACGCGCCAGCACAGCAGATGCATACGATGGACGTGATGACCGCCGGCACCGACACGCGCTTAAACGACTCTATGCCGAACACGTGCGCCGAGCTTGCCACAATCAGACCGCCAGCCGACAGGCCGACGAAGAACATGAACGCCATGATGTACAGGCCCCATGAGTTGGAGTTGTTCATGCCCGTGATACCCAGGCCGTACATCTGCTGGGCAACCCAGCAGCCCACCGCGGCTAAAACCACCGCCGCCAACACGACAACAACCACCATAGTTCGCCCGCTGAACAGGGCTTTTCGCTTATCCATCAATCAACCCCCTAGTTCACGTAAAACACTTGCGGACGCGTGCCCTTTTCCTCGAGCAGCACATGACCGCCACGACGCCAAAGCCTCGACACTGCCGAATCCGGATCATCCAGGTCGCCGAACACGCGAGCATCACCCGGGCAGCAATGCACGCACATAGGCTCGTCGCCGCGATCGGTACGCTCCTTGCACAGGCTGCATTTCTCGGCCACGCCGCGTGGGCGAACCGGCACGCCGGCATCGCCATAGTGGAAACCTGTCGCGCGCACAGGCTCGTTCCAGTTGAACACGCGGGCGTTATACGGACAGGCGCCCATGCACATACGACAGCCGATGCAGCGGTCGTAATCAATCTCCACGCGACCCTGCTCATCTTTGTATGTGGCGCCGGTCGGGCACACCTTCATGCATGCAGGATTCTCACAGTGCTGGCAAGCAACCGGCAGATACGTACGCGAAAGGTTGGGGTACACGCCAACAGCGTCGTCGAACATCTCCACGCCCTCGGTAAGCACGCGGTTCCACAGCATGCCGTCAGGGACGTTGTTCTGCATCTTGCAAGCGATCGAGCACGTGTTGCACCCGATACAGCGGTGCAGGTCTATTCCGATAGCCAGTTTCGTCATGGGCTATTCACCTGCCTTTTTAATCTCAATGAGCGTGTCGTTATACGGAATCATGGGACCGAACATCATGTCGTAACCGCGCGGGTTCATCGTATCGTTGGATACGCTTTGCATCAGCGTCCCCTCAAGATACTGACGGTACGTGCTTTCGGCCATAAACGCGCTTTCAGGCTGCACGGCGTTGTTCAGGCGCAGCTTCGTGCGGAACGAACCGCGATCGTTGTACACCTCAACCTCGTCGCCATCGACAAGGCCACGCGCAGCGGCATCGGACGGGTTCAGCTCGATATGCGGCTCGAACAGCTGCTGGATCCACTTCGCACCCGAATAGGCAGAATGCACGCGGAAGCGCGAACGAGCTTGGCTGAACTGCAGCGGGTATTTTTCGCGCAGCGGGTTTTCCGGGTACGCCTCGTTAGGACGCTCCCACTGCGGGAACGCCTGGCCCCACGCCAGCATGTTCTCGTAGTACGGCTCCTGCTTGGTCGAAGGCGTTGCGTAAGTCATGCCCACTTCCTCGCCGACGGTATCGTCCCAATCCAGCACCAGCTTACAGGCACCGTTTTCCCTGTTCAGCGCTTCAAGTGTGATACCTTCACACGACGGGTCGTCCGTGGTCAAGATAGCGCGAGCATATTCTTCACCATTCTCCGGATATAAATCGCCCAGCCCCATGGCTTCGGCAATGCCCTTCTCAATGTAGAAGTCGGATTTGGAATCGAACAACGGGTCAAGCACCTTCTGGTTCTCCAGAATGTAGCCGTTGGCGTTCTTCACGCCGCCCACGCTGTCGGCGCACTCGAACTTGCTGCACACGGGAAGCACCAGGTCAACGTAGTCAACAACCGAGCTGTGATAGATGTCTGCCACGCACACGAAGTCAAGCGAATCCAACCAACGCTGCGTGTTTGCCCAGTTCGCCGCCTTCTGCGTGGGAATATCGCCGAAGAACATGGCCGCGTGCACGTCGTCGGTGTTCACAATGTCGTAGAAGCCTTTTTTGCTAGGCGCGGGCTTGCTGTTCTCAGGCAGCTTCCAGGCGCCCAACTTGGCCCCGGACAGGACAGTGTGGTAGTGGTAGATACCACAACCGGTACCGCGCTTGCCATAGTTGCCGGTTAGCGAGGCGATAAGCGCATAGCAGTGGCCGGCGATGTCGTTGTTGGAGAATTTATCGATACCGCCCACGCCATTGCAGATGATAGACGGACCCTTTGCATACTCGCGCGCCACCTGGGCGATAGTATCGGCCGGCACACCGGTAACGCCCTCGGCCCAGTCGAGCGTGTAGTCGGCCATCTGCTGCTTGAGCAAGTCATACTCGGTGATATATTGCACACCGTCCACCGTGAAGGTGCCTTCGAGCGCAGGCTGCGCGCCCGGCGTATCATGCAGCACAGCCGCACCCGTTGCGCTGTCCCACACATACGGGGCTTTCACCTGCTTCGGCTCGCCAGTTTCCTTATCCACTGTATCGCGCATCTCGCCGAGCACCTCACCGGTGCTCGCGTTCACAAGGAAGGGGAACGACGTGTGCGCCAGCATGTGCTCGCGATCGCACAAGTCGTTGTCCAGCAGGTACTTCACCATTCCCAGGAAAAACGCCGGGTCGGTACCCGCGCGCAGCCCAACCCACTGGTCTGCCTTGCTTGCCGTTGCCGTGAAACGCGGGTCGAGTACGATGATCTTCGTGCCAGCAGCCTGAGCATCAAGGAAAGCGCGCGACCACATCATGCCCGTTTCCAGCATGTTGCAGTTGGCCACAAGCACCACGTTAGCCTGCTTCCACTCCCATATGGTGTTGAGTGCGAACATGCCCGACCAGCCGAACGCTTGACCCTGACCGTTGCCCTGGCCCATGTCGTAGCCGTTCAAACCGCCAGCTTGCGCGCCCAAAATGGAAGCTAGTAGCGGACTGAAGCGCTGCGAAGCCTCCGTGGAGTATTGAATCCACAACGCCTGCGAACCGTACTTGTCGATGGTGGCCTGGAATTTCTCGGCGATGATTTTAAACGCCTCGTCCCAGCTGATTACCTCGAACTGACCGCTGCCGCGTTCCCCCACGCGACGCATAGGCGATTGAATGCGCGCTTCGCCATAGATGTGCTCGATCTCGGAAATGCCCTTAAGGCACACGTTTTGGAAACGCTTGTCACTATTCGGGCGCGGTTGCACCATGACCAGGCGTCCGTCACGCACCGTGCACTGCAACATGCAGTTACACAGGCAATGCTCGTTGTGGTAGGTGAACGCCGTGCGCTCTTCAGGCGCCGCTGTTGCCTGCGCAGGCGCCAGCCAGCCCTGCGTGGTGGCCATACCGCCCACAGCAGCAAGTGCGCCGCCGGCAGCACCTAGCCTGAGGAAGCTACGACGATCAAGCACCGCACGCATCCTTTTGCTACCTTCCATATCCTCTCCTTCGTTCCGTATATCCCGTTTTCCCAAGTAAAAGGGATATAATTACGATGACCGATTTATACCGGACCCGTTTCGCACCTGTATTATGGAGGGCATGTAAACTTCGTTCACTGCCCAGCTTCGCGATATGGTGCTTAGGCAACGAACGCAAGAAATCGGGGTATAATCGACACATTTCGAACGAAGGGGATTTCGCCACACGTGCATTTTTCCGTGGCGAAACGCATAGGCGCAGCCAAGGTACGGGGGGATCATGGCCGAAAGCAAAACAGATTTGCGCGTCATGCGCACGCGCAAACTCATACGCGACGCGTTCATGGATATGGTGGGCGAAGTGGGCGTGGCGAGAATCACGGTGAAGGATTTAACCGAGCGCGCCGGCATCAACCGCAAGACGTTCTATCTGCACTTCGAATCTATCGAAGCGCTGTACGACAGCGTGATGAATGAAGTTATGAACGACTTTTTCGATAATTACGAAACCACTGCCGACCAGCCAAAAGACCTTGACGGCCATGCGCAGCGTTTCTTTTTGTTCCTTGTCGAGCAAACTCCTACCATTGAGAAGCTTATCTGTTCGCCCGGACCCTACGACTTTGGCAACCATATCTATCGTGAGCAGATGATGCGCTATAAGTCCGCTGGGCAGGACCCTTTTGCATGGATGGACGCCGACGCTGAGGAGCTGGTGCTGAACTTTATCCGCACCACGGCGCTGGACTTTTACCGCGAATGGGTGCGTCGCGGCAAACGCGTCGACCCGAAAGAAGCGGCGCCGCTGCTCGGCGCCATCACCTGCCATGGCGCCGCCCCGCTCATGCGCTAGTGTGGGACCTCGGGCCGAGGCCCCACACCATTGACGTCATCAGCAAGCTCGAAGGACAGGATCCCCGTTCCCAGGCCGTTCATCTGGGTTTTCACCAGCTCGTGATACGGCGAGCTTTCCAGGCCGGGGTACAGCACGCGCTTCACGCACGGCACGCCCTCCAGGTAGCGGGCCACCGCCAGCGCGTTGGCGCAGTGGCGCTCCACGCGCATCCCCTCTCCCGCCGCGCGCTTCACGCCGGCGATATGCGTCACCTTCATGAGCGGGTTCGTGGGCGTCTGGAAGTTTACTTGGCGCGGCTACGCGCGCGCTAGACTGAAGTCATTAATCAAAAAAGGACCGCAAACGCGGTCCTTTCGGTCATGCAAGTTGTAACGGAGATGCCGGAGTTTACCCCTGATACCCGTACAAGTTGCCTTCGCCTGTGTACTGCACCTCGCCGGTGCCGGACACGATGCGGCCGACGCGATAGGTCTTCTCGCCGGCTTCGGCCAGAGCGGCCTCGACTTCCTCGGCGCGCGCGGGGTCAACGATCAAAATCATGCCCACGCCCATGTTGAACGTCTTGAGCGCCTGCGGCTCGGACAGCTCGGCGGCGTCGCACAAGTACTTCGCCACAGCCGGCACCGGCCAAGAGCCCAGGTCAACCTGCGCATCCACGCGCTCGTTCAGCGCGCGGTTCAAGTTCTCGGAAATGCCGCCGCCCGTGATGTGCGCCAGCGCGCGCACCGCGCCCGGGCACGCCGAGAGCGTGCCAAGCACCTGCTTCACATAGATGCGCGTCGGCGTCAGCAGCGCGTCGGCCACCGACTGGCCGCCCAGCGCCTCAACGGGCGCCAGCAGCTCTTCGCGGTTTTTGCCCTCCACGCACACCTTGCGCGCCAGCGAGTAGCCGTTCGAATGCAGGCCCGACGACGCCAGCCCAATAAGCACGTCGCCCTCGCGCACGCTTTCGGGATCCAGCATCTTCGGCTTGTCGACGATACCCACGGTGAAGCCGGACAGGTCGTAGTCGTCGGGGTCCATGACGCCGGGGTGCTCTGCCATCTCGCCGCCGATGAGCGCGCAACCCGCCTGACGGCAGCCCTCGCCGATGCCGGCCACAACCTCGGCCACGTGCTCACGGCGCAGCTTGCCGATGGCGATGTAGTCCAGGAAGAACAGCGGTTCGGCGCCGCACGCCAGAATGTCGTTCACGCACATGGCCACCAGGTCAATGCCCACGGTGCCGTGCTTGCCCGCCAGCTGCGCCACCTTCAGCTTCGTGCCGACGCCGTCGGTGCCGGACACCAGCAGCGGCTCGGCCATCTCCTTGGCCGCCGCGATGGAAAACAGGCCGCCGAAGCCGCCGATGTCGCCCACCACCTCGGGGCGATACGTGGAATGCACGGTTTCCTTGATGGCGTCAACGGCACGCGCGCCCTCGGCAATGTCCACGCCCGACGCTGCGTAGGTGACTTCCTGCTTGCTCACTGTTTGCTCCTTATCGTTGAAGTCCAAAGGACCTGTTACCTACTACCTGGCGAAGGCCACAAGCGCGCCTGAGCGTGAAACCGCCGCATCACGAGAAAGCATTGAAGCTTCCACGGGCCTGCCTTCCGGGCCTGCCTTCCGGGCCTGCCTTCCGGGCCTGCCTTCCGGGCCTGCCCCGGGAACGCGCCCCGCACCTCGCACACTGTCGGTTACCGGTTGCAACCGGCAGCCTTCGCCTTCGCTTCTTACACGCTGATCTGGGTCTTCTCGGCCTCGGCCGCCTCGCGGGCGTATTGCTCGGCGAAGTCGGCCTTCGTCATGAAGCTGTTGCGCGCGGTGTACGACGGAATCTCCACCGGGTAATCGCCCGAGAAGCACGCCTCGCAATAGCCCGGCGTGCGCACGTCGGGCAGGCTGTCGCGCAGGCCCTGCAGACTGATGAACGCCAGCGAATCGGCGCCCATCCACTCGCACATTTCCGCGTTCGTCATGTTCGCCGCAATCAGCTGGTCGCGCGTGTCGGTGTCGATGCCGTAGAAGCACGGCCACAGCACCTCGGGGCTGACGATGCGCAAGTGCACCTCGGTGGCGCCGGCGGCGCGCAGCATCTCGATGAGTTTCTTCGACGTGTTGCCGCGCACGATGGAGTCGTCGATGACCACAAGGCGCTTGCCGCGAATGACCGACGGCAAGGGGTTCAGCTTCAGGCGAATGCCCAGCTGGCGCATGGCCTGCGTGGGCTGGATGAACGTGCGGCCCACGTAGCGGTTCTTCACGATGCCGTCCGAATACGGGATGCCGCTTTCGAACGCGAAACCCATGGCCGACGGGATGCCGCTGTCGGGCACGCCGAGTACCAGGTCGGCCTCGGCCGGAGCCTCGCGCGCCAGGATGCGGCCCATGTTGCGGCGCGCCTGGTAAACCGACTGGCCGTCCATGATGGAGTCGGGGCGGGCGAAATACACGTACTCGAAGATGCAGCTGGCGCGCTTGGCAGCGGGAACGCCCTGCTCAGACGTGACGCCCTGCTTGCTGAAGCGCACGATCTCGCCGGGCTCGACGTCGCGCACGTACTCGGCGCCCACGATGTCCAGGCCGCACGTTTCGCTGGAAACCACCCAGCCGCGGCCGTCGGGCAGCTGGCCGATGCACAGCGGGCGGATGCCGTTGGGGTCGCGGAACGCGTACAGGCAATCGGGGCTGGCCAGCACCATGGCGTAGGCGCCCTGCAGGTGCTCCATGGCGTAGCGGATGCCCTCGCGCAGGTGGTGCGTCTTCTGTGTGACGTTGCCGATAGCCTTCGCGGCCACTTCCGAGTCGGTGCCGGCGCGCAGCTGGATGCCCTCGTCAATCAGGCGCGCGCGCAGCGAGTTCGTGTTCACCAGCGTGCCGTTGTGCGCCAGCGCGATGAGCGTCTCGTCGATGGCCGAGATGTGCGGCTGCGCGGCCTCCCACGACGCCGCGGCGCCGCTGGTGGAATAGCGCGCATGGCCCACGGCCACGAACCCTTCGAGCGCGGCAAGACGCGCCTCGTCGAACACCTGCGTGACCAGGCCCAGGTCCTTCGACACCATAATGGTTTCGCCATCGCCCACGGCAATGCCGGCGGATTCCTGCCCGCGGTGCTGCAGCGCCTGCAGGCCGAAGCACGTCATGCGCGCAACGTCCTCGCCCGGGGCGAACACGCCGAACACGGCGCACTCCTCCTCCAAGCGGTCGGGGCGCTCTCCCGGCAGAATCGAGGTGCTCATGCTGCTGTCTCCTTTGCCGCTTCATCGACGGCGGCCACGTCCTCGGGGTTGACAATGCTGGTTGCGCCGGCGGGCCCAGCCGCGCCGGCGGTTTGCTCAGCCACGTACGCGAACAGCACCCAGCGGCCGTTTTGGGCCGAGTTATCGCAGGTGGCGAGCGTAAACGTGTGGTTCATATCCGCAGCCGAGGGCAGCCCCTCGACGGACACGACGGAACGGTCTACCTTGTCCTGCACGTATGCGGCGCGCTCCTGCTCGCTGGCGAACACCGTTTGCGCAAGCGGGTCGTCGGCGGCGCAGTGCACCAGGCTGAACGTGATCAGGCGGTAGTTTCCGGACGGGGTGAAAATGTACACGGTGCGGCACGCGTTGAACGTGTCGGGGTCCTCGAAATCGGCGATAGGCGAGAACATGGAGCCGTCGTTCATGTGGTGGCCGTACACGATGTTGTTCGCGTCGGAGAAATCGGCGGCGTTTTCCGCAGACAGGAAGATGGCGCCGAACGACACGGCCCAGTTCGTTTCGCCGTAGAAATCGGTTTTGAGGTAGTGCGCATCGTCGTCGGTGTGCACGATGGGAAGGTTGATGGTGGTGCCGGGAATGTAGATCCAGCCGATGGTTTCGGGGTTGATGGCGCGCAAGGCATCCCAATCAACGGTGAAGCTGGCCAGGTCGGTGCGCTCAAGCTGCGCGGTATCGGGCGGGTTGAAGCCCGTGGCCGCAAGCTCTTTGTTGTTCTGCTGGCCGTGCCAATACCCGTAGCCGATGAACGCCAGCGCGCCGGCGGCAATGACGAACACGATAATGGCCACGATAAACACGACGCGCCACACCCCGCCGCCGCGCTTGGCGCGAGCGGCGCTGCCGTAGTTTTCGCGCGCGTACGCGCCGGTTTGCGCCGCGGCCGGACGAAACGCGCCGGGCTGCGCGGGCGCGAGCTTGCTTGCGGGCGCGGACGGGCACGCGTGCGCCCCGCGACGCGAGCTGGAAGCATGCTGCTTGTCGGACATCTGGGCCTTCCCTTAACGCTGCGCGCAGCCGGCCAAGCCGCACCGCGCGCAGCGCATCCGTTTCGAATTCGTTACCATGATACGCAAAGCGCCCCCGGTACAGGGGGCGCATACGCGCGAAACCGCAAATCCACTATCTTGT
>OLPG01000146.1_pt1 | contig 72580 bp, 68 predicted proteins | sample 1672311 | NCBI WGS metagenome assembly OLPG01 (sample SAMEA3136670, study PRJEB25190) | human gut metagenome | biome: human gut; feature: human-associated habitat; material: faeces | place: Austria | collected 2013 | reverse complement strand
TGCATGTGTTAAGCACGCCGCCAGCGTTCATCCTGAGCCAGGATCAAACTCTCATAAAAAGTTTTTCCCGTTTCAGAATCAACTGGCTAATTTTAACCATTCATTAATTCCAAACGTTACTGTTTTAGGTTGCTTTGACTTTCGTCTCTGCTGTTCTCTCGAACTCATTTAAATCGCGAATTGCTTCGCTGTTCTCAATGAATCTTTCAAGGTTATTTCACTGTTCAGTTATCAAAGTTCTTTGTTTGCCGCTTTCGTTCAGCGACTTTTATATGTTATCACAGGTTTCTTTGCTTGTCAACAACTTTTTTAACTTTTTTAAAATTGTTTTTCAAACTTGCTTTGTTCCCGCGACAGCTATTAGATAATACCATTGAGGCTTTACATTGTCAACACTTTTTTACATATTTTTTCACTTTTTCACAAGTTTTTTTACGTAAAAATAGATATTGTGGTATCTACATCCATAAACCACAACATCTATTTTCTCCTTACATTTTTTTCATCAGAAAACCTGTCAAAATTTTTGACGGTACATTATTATAGTATAAGTAACTCAAAATATTACTCTGGTCAATCTGCGCAATACATTGCTGTCCCTGTTCTGTACCTGCAAATAAAGTCAAAAGCAAAAACAACAGCCACACAATAATCAATCCCTGAAAAGCACCTGCAAAAATTCCCAATATACGATTAACTCCTTTTAATACAGGAATCCGATTTATGATACGCAGTGATCTTCCGATCATAGATACAATCAAACCTGCAAGAAGTAATGCTACAAAATAGGAGACACCGGCAAGTATCCAGTCTGCCATTTTTCTCCCCAATGCCTCATAGATTCCACTCTGCTCCAGAAGATTATTTCCAGAATTCGTTATATAGGAAGCAACCTGTTCCGGTAAGGCTACTCCCACTACGTCAGTATTCCCGGAAACAGTCTGCGATACACTGCTCTGTCCACGTTCTTGAAACGCCTGTATACAATGCTGCTCCAAGGCAGTATATATCCCGGTATTATTTTTAATATAACTGCTGATATATGGCGTAGCATAAGAAATCAGGCCAATCAGCAATATTACAGATATCAGGGAATACAGAATGCGCAGCAAACCTCTGCGCCACCCACGGATCGCGCAGAACAGAATCAATCCTATCACCACTAACAATAACCAGTTCATTATTTTTCGCCTGCTTTCCCACTTCCGAATAATCGAAAACGAACCTGCTGTGTTTTTCCCTCCACAACAAAAGCATAATTGCGATACCCTTTTACGTGCATCATATGATACAAAGGCTCATTAAATTCATAATAAAATTTTTCCAGCCCGCCCATAGTATAAAGCGCGGCCATGGAATTGCTGGTCAGGCAAATTTCGTGGTTATCCAGAAACTGGATTTCTTCAAACGGGAAATCTGTCACAAACCGGGTCTGCTCATCACACTTCATATTATACACAACCACATTTCGTTTTGCCTCGTCTTTCCCCGATGCAAATACAAGTCCGAAATAGTTGTTATCATGAAATACCATTTTTATTTCTTGTTCTACGAGCTTCTTCGGACCCTCTTTGGGTACATTTCCGCCGCTAAATGTATAGACTCCCTGATCAGAAAACGCAAGTACCTGATTAGAACCGATATATGCGATTTCCGGAATCACAGTATCTTTATAAGTATATGTAGCTACAATATGATCTACTTTTTCTTCTCCGACTGCACCGAAATTATAAAATGTCACAGTACTCTTTGCACTGCCATCATGAATATCCAGACTGGACACAACCATTTTTTCTCCATCATCAGAAAGTGCAACATCCATAGGTGTTCCGCCTTTTTCTACATGAATGGCTCCTTCTGCCAGCTGTTCTCCGCTCTTGCTGTAAAGGGACAAATAACTGGTTCCGTCTTCTTCCATCAGGACAGCAACACTTCCGTTCGCAGACACATCCATCTTCATCACTGGCATGGTCACTTTGAATTTTCCCTGCGTACCACTTGTATTCATTACATAGATCTGTTTTCCCGTTGTATCGGCAAACGCCACATACTGTCCACGGACAGCCACAATTGGATTCTGCATCTCGTAACTTTGATTCCAGATGATCTGATTGTCCACTGTCACATAGGATACACCGTCATTGCTGTATTTCAGCAAATTTCCATTAAAATCTACAAACTTTGTCGCCTCGGTATCGGAACGATCTGCTGTACTGGTAATTCGATAGTCATCATATGACTTATGTTGCATAAAGATATAATAACTAATCCCCAGCACTACACAGATTCCAACAATGATCGCCACTACTTTCAACTGTTTTCTATGATGTTCCCGGACTTTGCGCTCAATCTCCTCCCAGTTCGCCTGAACCATCTGCAGATTACTTTTTCCTGCGTTCTTCATTCTTTCCTCCGTTCAGAACTTTGTCTGATGTACATATTTCAACCTTTATTATTCATCCCGTATAGAAACAGGCATTCTTGTTGCTCACCACCTGCATAGGTGGGAGTCATCTCACATCTGATATATCATAATGCATTTTTACGGTAAAGTCCAGAAAGTTTACGGCAATAATAACTGCTGTCCCTCATAAATCATATCCATATTTTCAATCTGATTCGCATTACAGATTTCCGGAATCATCGCAGTGGTATGATAAACAGCTTTGCTGATAGACATCAGGCTGTCCCCTTTTTTCACCGTATAATACCGGGCAGAACTGTCTGCTGTTCCGCCTGATATATCAGCGGCATTTTCGGATGTCAAATTATGACCTCCTGTATTCTGAGAAATATCTGATACCGATGCATCGGCTCCTGCACTCTGAGAAAGATTTGCGGACATATTCTCACCCGCATTTTCTGTCGCATTTCCTGTCTCTGTCGCACTATCACCCGTGCTCTGAGCACCCTGTCCCTTTTCATCACTGCCATTCCCTGCCTCTGTACCTGCAACTGATGCCTGTTCTGTTTCCTCCTGCATTCCTTCAGTGCCCGATGCCTGTCCATTTTCCACAGTACCGGATGCTGTGCCCTGTTCTTCCGCTATCAATTCTGAACTGTCATTGGCAATATCTCCCTTTTGTACATTTCCGGAAAAAGTCTGCAGCGTTTGTTCCAGTGTCTTCAGATTCTGATAATTTCCAATCTGTGAAATACCGGTTGCCGCCACCACTGCAAGAACTGCAATACCCGCCACATATACAAACGGTTGATATTTTTTTCGGGAAGGTTTTTCGTTTAACTTGTTCAGGATCGCCCGATAATTTCGTGCCACATCTTCACGAGATGACACTTCACATTCCATTTTATTGCGCACTGGGTCGCTGTGTCGATTCTGTGCCACCAGGTATTCCTGCATTGCGGGATTTTTTTCATAATATACCGCATAGCCGTCCAGCCGCTGCAGTCTGCCCTGTTCCTGTACAAAAAATGTATCTGTACGATTTATCCTGTCCGACAAATACAAGAAACTGGAACCGTGTTCCTGCGTGGCATCAAAAAACTGCTGCATGGATGCTGATACTTCCTGATTACAGCCATCCAGTTCAAAATACCAGCCCAGCAGTTCATACTCAGAAAAATATTCCTTGATGCCCTGATATACGCTCTCCCAAAACAGCTGCTGACGTTCCGGCGTAGAAACCGCTGCAAAAGGCTGTTCCTCATATTCACAAACCTGCCCGGCATCTGTGACAACTTCACCGGCCCGTGACACCTCATCTGTAACCCCATCCGGCTGCGCTACCTCTTCTGCAAAATACAGTGCTGCATTTTGTATCTCATCAGACATCTGTTTTTCAAAATGCATATTGCTGTCAATGGCATAATTCAATGAAAATTCTACTTGTTGCGCACCGTTGATAAATATGTATTCCTGTCCTGCTCTTGAAAAATGTCTGCCCAGGAGCACTGCCGCCACAAAATCCGGATTTTTCTGTTCTTCCCGCAACGTACGGTGCACATAAGTATATACAAAATCTTCCACATATATTTTATACGTTTCTCCCATTTTTCCCATCTGACGGATATTTTTCGGCAAAACAAACTCTTTGTCACGCTGATTTTCCATGTTCTATTCCCTCTTTCTACCATTTATACAGTCATAATGTTTTAAATTTCTCGGGGAATTTTACCATGGAAGTATTGTAAAACTTTGCCGCTTTTTGTAAAGAGACAAACTAAAACGAACTCCAACAAGGACATGAAAAATTTTCTGTGTCCGTTGCATCGCTTATCTCCGACCGCTTCCGCGAACTCGGCTGCAAAAACAGCAGCCTCAGACACACTCACGCGGTCGGGCTAAATGCAACAGCCACGACGAAAATTTTACAACGATCCTTTTGTTGGAGTTCGTTTCAGTTTTGTCTCATTTACTTGACGGCACCGTATGCCACGCAGTGCGTCGTGTGAATGGCTGATTATTTCACTGTGTAAATATAGAAAACGAAGCATCCTGTCAGGGAAAGCGATTAAGCAAACGACCGAGTTTCACGAGTTTTTGCGCGAGTGGGAACGACCTCTTTTTCAGGCGTGGGAACGAGCGCGATGAAAACGACGTGAAACGAGGGTAGTGAGCGTCTAGCGTCCTGACAGGATGCTTCGTTTTCGTATTAAAAATTAAATTTCAGCCAACAACAAGACAAACAAGAAGTTATTTTTTCCAAAAAGCTTCCAATGCCCCAGGCAGACTATCCAACGTATGCACCTCATACTGACTCCACTCCCTTGGGAAAAGCTTCCTGTAATCACTTCGCAGAAAACGATCATCCAGCAGACCGATGATCCCCCGGTCAGACGCTGTCCGGATCACACGTCCTGCCGCCTGCAACACCTTATTCATCCCCGGATATTGATAGGCATAATCAAATCCCTGTCCATTCTCTTCCTGATAGTATTCTTTCAGGATTTCGCGCTGGTTACAGATTTGTGGCAATCCCGTTCCGACAATCAGAACACCGATCAGAAGATCTTCCTTCAGATCGATCCCCTCCGAAAAAATACCGCCAAGCACACAGAATGCCGCCAGGGATTTTCCTCTTGGATTGGAAAACTCCTGTATGAATTCTTCCCGGTCTGCCTCATTCATATTTCCGCTTTGCATCATACAGTCTGCTTCCTGCTCATTGACCGCCAGAAACTGTTCATACACATCCTCCATAAAACGATAAGATGGAAAAAATATCAGATAGTTTCCCTTTTTTGCCCGCAACACCTGTTGGATATACAAAGCAATGCGATGAAACTCTCCAAGGGTCCGTCGTGTATACAAGCTGCTGACATCCCGGCCGATAAACAGCAGACGCTGTTCCTCTCGAAACGCTGAATCCGCGTATACCGCATAATTATCTTTTTTCGAACTTAACAGATTTTTATAATAGTTCACAGGAAGCAATGTCGCAGAGAAAAAGATCGTACTTTTCCCCCGCTCCAGACACTCCTGCAGATTTACGGATGGATTCACACAATACAAGTGCAGACAAAACCGGTCTGTTTCATCAAAATCAGAATACAGTACATAATTTTCATCCACCCGCTCAAACATATTCATAAAATGCCGCAAATTCAGATAAAACTCCGCGACTTCTTTTCGCTCCGGCATCTCCCCTCTCGACTGCAGAAAAATATCCAGCAGAGACATCAGACGCATCAGGGAAAATGCAAAGGCTCCGATGCTCTCATATATCGTATATGTTTCACATTCCCGCTTCCATTCCAACATCTGGCGGTTACATTTTTCCAAAGCCGCTTCCAGTTTCCGGTCCTTACCACGCACCAGCTTTTTCACCGTCAAAATCTCTTCTTTTACCAAAACGGCACTGTACATCTCCCGGCCGCGCTCCACCAGATTGTGCGCCTCATCCACCAGAAAAATATAGTCACCTTTTTCTTCCTCGGAAAAGAACCTCTTCAGATACACATTCGGGTCAAACACATAATTATAATCACAGATAATGATATCTGCATACAGTGACGCATCGAGTGACATTTCAAAAGGGCACACCTGATATTTTTCCGCCTGCGCCAGCATCCGCTCCCGGGTAAAATCCTCCTCTGTGGTGATCAGATCATACACTGCATCGTTTACCCTGTCATAATGTCCTTTCGCCCGCAGACAGTTGGATGGATTACAATCCATTTCCTCACAGGGACACATTTTCTCTTTGGCCGTCAGTACAATGACCTTTCCGCGGTAACCCTTTGCTTTCAGAAGGTCACATGTATCCTTTGCCACCGTTCGTGTGATCGTCTTTGCCGTGAGATAAAAAATTTTGTCTCCCAGATTTTCCCCAACAGCACGGATTGCCGGAAACAGCGTAGAAATCGTCTTTCCGGTTCCGGTAGGTGCCTGGATAAACAATATTTTTTTCCGGTGAATGGTTCTATATACATCTCCCACCAGTTTGTACTGTCCCTCACGGTAAGGAAACGGAAACTCCAGTGTCTGTATGGATGTCTGACGGATCTTTCTCCATGTAAACTGAAAATCTGTCCATTTCCGATAGGCTTCCATCATATCCTGAAACCATCGCTCCAGCCAAAAAAAAGAAAATGCTTCCTCAAACCGGCAGATTTCTTCTGTATCCAGATCACAATAGGTCAGCTGCACGGAAATCTGATCCAATCCGTTCTGCAATGCATAAATATACGCATAACACATCGCCTGTGCCTTGTGCACAAAAATCGGTTCCTCAAAACGTGTCACATCGGTATACATGCATTTGATTTCATCAACGGTCACACCATCTGCATTTGTAATAATACCATCAGCCCGGCCTTCCAATGCCAGCACATACTGCTCCTGCGGCACTTCCAGTTTCAGAGGAACCTCTGCTCGATATTCCATTCCCATCCGTCCCTGGATTTTACGGTGCATCCGGCTGCCTTCCTGCATAGCCTCTTTCTGTGCACCTTTTCCAATACGATTGTCAATATCTCCGGAACGAAAAATAAATTCCACCAGATTTCGCACGGAAATCCGTATTCTCGTCAGCTCCCGCTGCTCTGTCGCTCCAATCGTTTCTATCTGCTCCATAAATGACTGCTATCCGCCTTTTCAACACTTAATACTGAATCTTCTATGTATCATCGATTCAGCAAACTGTTATCAGTGTAACACATCTTATGTTTTTTTTCACTGCAAACAGAAAAAAGGCCGTACGATTATCGTACGACCCTGTATATATCTCTGTTTTTTTCAGTGATTTGTGGATTCTGACTATGCAGCAGCATACTTGCTCAGAATCTGTTCGAAATTACCATCGTTTCCGCCATAAGATACCGTAAAAATTTTCGAAAGTCCAAGACTTAAAACGCCAAGAAATGATTTCGCATCTACGATGGCACGCTGATAGTGCAGGTTAATATCAAAATTACATTCGGATGCTGCATTGACAAATTCCTGTACTTCATTGGTTGCATTTAATTTGATTTTCTTTTCTGTCATGATTGATTCACCCTTTCTATAATGAGCTCACCCCTATACAAAATGGAAAATTGGTAACGATTTCATTTTTTATTTCATCATTACACTCTATGCAGTTTCTCCACATCGGATGCATTATTGCATGATATTGATTTTTTGTCAAATCAGGATATTTCACATTTCTTCTCCAAAATGGTAGTTCCAATTGTAAGATTTCCTTTACATTTCGTGGAATCTGTCAATATTACTCTGCTGCAGGCTTTCCTTTCCCGTCAGTTTGCTCTGAATTTTATGTAATTTCATACAAAAAATTTTGAATGCAAAAACATTTTTCATAATCTTTCACTTTTTTAAACAGGTTTACCGCGCATTCTGCACAAGGCTGTCCATGGAAAATCTCTGATCGTGGCTGTGAAGGTGCTCCTGATTTGGTTATTGAAGTGGTATCTCCCAGCAGCCGACGCATGGATTACAATATAAAGAATGCCCTCTACGCTTCTGTCGGTGTTCGTGAATATCGGATTGTTGATCCTGCCAAAGAACTACGATCTACTATTACGAGCAGGATGCTGCACCAATGATCATTCCATTTCATCAGGAAGTCATTTCCGGCATTTATAAAAATCTGAAAATAAAAATAGCTGATTTATTATAATAATTACAGTGTCAAAAGGTCTGAGTCCACCTGTGCTTGCACAAGGGTGGATGAATGACCTTGAGGCACGCCCCGATATAAGCATAAAAGTGAGATTTGTGATCATCGAGTTTTCCAATCCTTCCAGAGAAATCAAATTTACGTATATGAGAAAAAAATGCAAAAAACTGTTGACAAATCCCGCCCCTTCATGTATAGTAAAGGAGTTCGTGTGGCGAGATAGCTCAGTTGGCTAGAGCATGCGGTTCATACCCGCAGTGTCGAGGGTTCGAATCCCCCTCTCGCTACTTCTGAAGGCCTGTTGGAATTTCCAACAGGTCTTTTTTGCACTATCCTGCATTCAAGTCGAACGCACGTGAGACTTGGTGCGTGATTCTGGTCAGTGAAAGCGGATTGCGAATGTCCGCTTTACTCTCTGTGTAGACAGAAATCGGGATATCTTTTCTCCGAAAGCGATTGCTAGCTGAGGAGAAAAGATATCCCGATTTCTTTTATAAAAATTAACGTTCCGCCACTGATCACTGTTCCACAGCCACAGTCTTAAAATGGCCGAAAACAACAACAATTCAAAAACATCATAAATCCACACCAGATGGCACACATCCGTGACAGTCCGGATACCGGTCTCTGATAAGCTGATCCCATGTTCTGATACCAGGTACCGCCGAACTGAAGATTCTGCAAAAACTGCCGATATTCCATATTGCTCGGTTCCATAGACACCGCCTGCTGTGCATGCTCCTGTGCAGCCACATTATTACCGGCTCCCTGATTTGCCACTGCAGAGAAGAAATACCATCTCGCACTGCGCTGTCCAGCCGGAATATCATTCAACGCATGCAGTGCTTCTTTATAATATCCGTTTCGGATATAGTTCAAAGCTGCCTGCATATTCACAGAATCATTCTGCTGGGAACGCTGCTCGCTCTGACCGTTAAAATCAAATCCACCAAAGCCGCCATAGCTGCCATATCCGCCGTATGCGCCATACGGCCCCGACTGTGCACTGCTATTCTGGTAGCCGCCTGCATACCCCTGCTGTTTTTCTTTCATGATCTGCGTGTATGCCTGCTGCACTTCTTTAAATTTTTCTTCTGCGATCTCCGGGTGCGGACTGTTGACATTTGCATCCGGATGATACTGTCTGCTTAGTTTTCTATATGCCTTTTTTATCTCTTCATCAGTAGCACCGGGAGATACTCCCAGTACTTCATAAGGATTTCTCACTGAGATTTCCTCCTCTTTTTCTTCTTTGCCTGTACATACTCGTATTTTGACCATACGCCGGAGTACAGAATATTCCGGATAATCGATGCATGCTGAAGAATCGGAAGCCGCTCAAAGGATTTGGAACACTCTGACATCATACTGGTCAGGATCAGTTTGCTCAATGTCTCAAAATCCTGCGGACTGTTTTTTACCATGGACTCAAAAGGATTATACTCTTTTTTCCGCAGATCTTTTTCCAGATCCTCGTAGGCATCCATCAGATAGATGAACTTGCCCATGTAAAATCCCATGCAATGTAATTCTTCGGACCAGATATCATCCTTCCATGCAAAAATTTCACCCAGCATTTCACCGGTGAGACCTGCGATCGCATCCAGATTCGTTTCCCGCTTATGCTCCAGCATATTCAGTTTTCTCATGTAAGCTTCCACTGCCTCTGCCTGTCGCGGATATTTGTGCGATATCCGTCCATAATCCTTTTTCAGCATCATGGACATCACATGCTTCGGATAATTTTTCTCGTCCTGCCAGTCATCCAGCAGATTGTGGTAAGACAGCAGCACGTTCATGTCAGAGGCATACTGTGTCACCTCATTGATATATGCGATTTTCTTTTTCCCAGGATGCAACGGACAGAAAAATTCTTCTTCCGTATTCTCCAGTTCATACAGACCGGACAGCAAAATGATCAGGAACGTCATGTCATAATTCAGCAGCACCTGCCCTTTGACCCCACTGCTCTTACGCAATGCCTGACACAATCCACAGTAGTAAGACTGATAATCTTTTCTGTCTTCCTCCGAAAGTTCTTTTCGATTCACATAAATATATCCAAACATGATCATACTCCTTGTATTCTCATTTTTCTTTTCGCATTTTATCCGGCTTTTTCTTCAAGCATTTTGCCATTTGTATCCCAACATTCGATTTAAGCGATTTTTCTAACTTCTCTTTACAAACTCTGTATGGCATTTCGGACAGGTAATACAGATTTTTCCTTTTCCTTTCGGCACTCGCACCTTCTGCGCACAGTTCGGACATGCAAAAAAACGATAAATCTTTTTCTGCTCATGATGTGCTTTCCGCTGCGCCTGCTTCTGTGCAAAACTTGCAGAACCACCGGTTCTTCCCTTTTTAAAAAAACATACGGCACGATATCTGAAATTCATATATTTCTGATTTTCAGCTGCACGTTTTGAAATATTTTTGGAAAACATACGATAATAGCACCAGAACAGCAGTGCCAATGCGACAATCTCGACGATTGGTCTGCGGATAAACATAGAAACTACCAGAATGATCAATGCAACCGTTGATAAAAAACGATTGAGCTGATCCATACCATAACGTCCATACATAAATTGTTGAAAACGATTTCTCACCTGTAACACCTCAGTCTTTTTATTTAATAAAGTCCCTGTTTCAGAACCGATAACCTTATGTTACAGTTTGTACAAATTGATGTCAACAAACCTATTGTCTTTTCACAAACATTTTAGAAAAAGTTAATAGAACAAAAAATACAATTCAAGCAAAACGATAAGCCGGGTTATGTCATGAATGATCATCTATCCAGGATAACTGTTGCCAGTTACCTCAAGCGACCTACCTAAAGCTGGCGGGCCACGTCAACGCTTTGTTTCGGTCTTGCTTCGGATGGGGTTTACATGTGCCCCGACTGTTACCAGCCGGGCGGTAGTCTCTTACACTGCCATTCCACCCTTACGTTAACAATGAGCAATACACAGAATCCTGTTTTACTCCGCCATGCGGTCTCTCAAATTGCTGCGCAATTTTCGATACACGGCATTCGCCGTATCCATCCCCGGATTCATCCTGTTTTCTCTGTAAGCAAGCTTACTCGAAAATCTGCTGAATCCGTGTCTGCGCATGGCCCATTGCTAACGCGGTATCTTTCTGTTGCACTGTCCTTGGAGTCACCTCCACCGGATGTTATCCGGCATCCTGCCCTATGAAGCCCGGACTTTCCTCACCTGCGGTCTTTCGACACTTGCAGCCGCGATCATTTGTCTTACTTGAATTGTATTCTTTTCACTTAAATTATGCTGTTACCTCTGTATGACGTTACTACACATGAAAACAGCTTCCACCGATAAATTCTCTCAGAATCGAATTGTGCCCGATATTCTCTCCCGGTACCGGAAGAAAATAATCCAGGAACTTCAGCAGACGTTTTGCCTCCGGATATTCCGGACAGTCTGCATCGATGGAAAAGAGCAAAGGCTCCGCATATAATTTTAACACAGATAATTCATAAATCAAGGCCGAATTGAACATTACGTCCGCTTCTTCCTGATATGGAAAGATATTTCTCTCTTCTCCACGCCGTACCGAGTTCCAACGCGCCAGTGTTTCCCTGGCAGAAGTGTTTCTGGTGCGGGCATCCCGTACCATACGACGGATCAGCCGTCCGTCCGCAGTGGACAGATTATTGTGATCATCAATGTTTAGCTGTGTCAATGCACTGATATATATCTTATACTTGTTTTCTTTTGGCAGTTCATAGGAAAGTTTTTCATTCAATCCGTGAATGCCCTCAATCACCAGAACATCCTCCGCCCCGAGTTTCAGCGGTTTTTGACGGTATTCCCGATGACCGGTTTTGAAATTAAACACCGGAAGTATCACTTCTTTTCCCGCCAGCAGATCTGTCATACACTGATTAAACAGAGGAATGTCCAACGCTTCCAGACATTCAAAATCATACTCACCATTTTCATCCAGCGGTGTCTCTTCTCTGTTGCAATAGAAATCATCCAGAGAAATTGGATGCGGTTTCAGACCATGTGCCGTCATCTGAATGGATAAACGATGGGAAAATGTTGTTTTTCCGGAAGAAGAAGGTCCTGCGATCAACACAAACTTTTTCCTGCGGTCTGCCGCAATCGTCTCAGCGATATCACCGATTTTTTGCTCCATGTAGGATTCCTGCACCAGGATCATATCCTGGATCCGGCCGGCTGCGATCACATCATTGAGTTCCCCCACTGTACGGATTCCCATATCAATTCCCCACTGGGCAGAGTCATTTAATGTGTTGAACAATTTATCAGTTACTTCAAAGTCCGCCACTTTCCGTGTTTCTTTTCCCGGAAACATCAGCATAAATCCATTCTGGTACGGAATCAGATCAAAATATTTCAGATAACCGGTGCCAGGCACCATATAGCCATAATAGTAATCCGGGAATTCCTGCAATTCATACACATTCACCCTAGAACTGCGGCGATAGCGCATCAGACGGACTTTATCCATTCTTCCCATCTGACGAAACCGTGCAGATGCATCCTGCGTGCTCATATTATATTTAATGATAGGAAGATCTGCTTCCACAAATGCCTGCATCTTCTCTTTCAGAGCCTGCAACATCTTCTGATCCGGGACACAGATGGCATCCGCATGGCGGAATTCACAGTAGTAGCCCTGACCAATGGAATGCTGGACAAGAAGCTCCAGGTTCGGATACAGCTTCCATGCCGCTGCCTCCATCAGAAGCGTTACACTTCTCCGGTAAGTATCTCTGCCCGGTTTTTCGGCAGTGGTGATAAATTCCAGTTCTCCGTCCCGGAGTACTGACTGATGTAACTCCCGCAGATCCTGCTGGAATTTCACCAGCACAATATCATTTTCCATCTGTGACTGATATTCATCTGCAATCTGCTGAAAAGTTGTCTCCCGCGGATATTCCCGCTCTGTTCCCTGTATCGTAATCTTACACATCTGCTGTTTCATATCTTTTCAACGCCTCCAGAATCAATTGTCTTTTTTCCTGTACCTGCGCCATACGGATCGTAATCCGCTCATTCTCCGGCTGAGCCGCAAGCTGACAGCAGACCGTATCCACGGTCTGCAATTCCCGCTGCAGCCATTCTTTCAGCACCGGATGTTTTTTCTGTAATAATACAGGACCAAAGGCATCTTCCACCTGCACCTGAACTGTCTCTTCTCTTTGATTAGATGCTGTCTCCTGCACCACCTTCATCATCGGATAATACTTTCCGTCCTCCAGGATCATCTCTTCTTCCAAAATCCGGAATCCATGTGTGCGCAGATAGGCTCTTACCTGCGCAATTTCTGACTGTGGCTGCAGGATCAGTTCTTCACTGCCGGTCAGTGCATGTGTGCCCTGGGATAATATCTTCATCACCAGACCACCACCCATACCGGCGATCAGTATCGTATCTGCCTCTCCCGGCTGCAACGCAGTCAGTCCATCCGACAGACGCGTCCTGATCCGGCTTGAGAGTCCCTGCTGTTTGATATGGGCTGTTGCCTGCTGCAGCGGACCTTTTCCGATATCCATAGCTATGGCAGAAGGAATGATCCCCGTCTGACACAGATAAATCGGTATGTATCCATGATCCGTTCCGATATCAGCCAGACGATGCCCCTTCGATACCAGACTGGCCAATGCAGATAACCGGTTTGATAAACGAATCGCCATATTAATCCAGATAATCCTTCAGCTTTCTGCTGCGGCTCGGATGGCGTAATTTCCGCAGTGCTTTTGCCTCGATCTGACGGATACGTTCACGGGTAACGTTGAACTCTTTTCCAACTTCTTCCAATGTACGCGCACGGCCGTCATCCAGACCAAAACGCAGACGAAGCACTTTCTGCTCACGGTCTGTCAGTGTGCTTAAAACTTCCACCAGCTGCTCTTTTAACAGTGTGAATGCTGCTGCATCTGCAGGAACCGGCACATTGTCATCCTGAATGAAATCACCCAGGTGACTGTCTTCCTCTTCACCGATCGGAGTTTCTAGAGAAACCGGCTCCTGGGAGATTTTTAAGATCTCACGCACACGGTCTACCGGCATATTCATTTCCTCTGCAATTTCTTCCGGAGTGGGTTCACGTCCAAGTTCCTGCAATAACTGTCTGGACACCCGGATCAGTTTATTGATCGTCTCAACCATATGCACCGGGATACGGATGGTACGTGCCTGATCGGCAATCGCACGGGTAATCGCCTGACGGATCCACCAGGTCGCATAGGTACTGAATTTATATCCTTTTCTGTAATCGAATTTCTCAACGGCTTTGATCAGACCCAGGTTACCTTCCTGAATCAGATCCAAAAACAGCATACCTCTTCCCACATAACGTTTTGCAATACTTACAACCAGACGGAGGTTTGCCTCTGCCAGACGTTTTTTTGCCTCCTGATCACCAAGTTCCATACGTTTTGCAAGTTCGATTTCTTCCTCTGCAGTCAGCAGCGGAACTTTTCCGATCTCTTTTAAATACATACGCACCGGATCCTCAATGCTGACACCATCCGGTACAGACAGATCGATTTTCTCTACTTCTACATCATTATCTTCATCATCAATCAGGATATCGTCATCATCGTCTGTAATACGAAGGACATCGACATGATTTGCCTCCAGGAAATCCAGAATTTTATCAATCTGCTCCGGACTCAGGGCAAAATCCTTGAAATGGTCATTGATTTCCTGATACTCGAGCATATTTTTTTTCTTTTTTGCCAGTGCAAGCAGTTCCTGAAGTTTTGCCTGGAATTTTTCTGCCCGCTCTGCTCTTTCTCTCATTTTCTGATCGTTTTTCTCTGCCATCTTGTTCATCCTTCCATGTTTTTAGTCTATATAGTTTGTCCTCAATCTAATGAAATATGCATTTTCTGTAGCTGCGCCAGCTGCTTTTTATCTTCGATCAGCCGCTGCAGGCCTGCCAGGTCTGTCGGCTCCAATTTTCCGGAGCGTACATCCATACTGTTTTTCTTAATCCTGAGGATCGTTTCTTTTAAAGCTTTCTCTTTCTCCTGACGGGTTTCCACCGGATGCAGGCGTGCGTGAAACAACGCCGCTGCCTCCCGTTGCTGTTCCTCGTCCGTAAAGCGGCTGATGATCTGTGCCGGATTGATCTCCCCTGCGGCATGCTGCTCGTACAGTACTTTTGCCACATCACGGAAAATCTCCTCTGTAAAATCATCGGGACTGATATAGCCCTCCGTCAGATCAAACAGGCGCTCATCCTCGATCAGCCAGGTCAGAAACAGCCGCTGGGACTGCTTCATGCCATCTTCTTTCTTCTTTCTGTCATTCACTCCGCTCTTTAACGGAGCACGCTCCCGCTCTCTGGTCAGCCCTCCACGGGTTCCCTCGGAACGGACCACCGACCGCAGCTGCTCAAAACCGATCTGGTATTTTGCTGCCACAGCCTCAATATAATTTTCCCGTTCCAGTTCTTCCTCGAAATTCAGGATTTTCCGGGCAACGGCATAAAAAAACTTTGTCTTGCTCTCCGGATCAGCCAGATCATAATCCCGCTCCAGCATCCGCACTTCAAACATAAAACTGTTTTCCGCTTCATCGATCCGCTTCTGATATTCTTCTGCCCCAAGTGCTTTGATAAATTCATCCGGATCCTTATAAGGCCGCATATTAATGACCTTCGCCGTCAATCCGGCTTCTTTCAGAATCGGAATGGCCCGCAGGGCAGCTTTTACTCCGGCACCATCACTGTCAAAGGTCAGGTATACTTCCTTTGTATAACGCTTCAGCAGATTGGCATGACCGGATGTAAAGGACGTTCCAAGAGATGCCACTGCATTGTCAAATCCAGCCTGATGCAGGGCAATCACATCCATATATCCCTCACACAATAAAATATGCGGTCTCCGGGATGACCGGGCAAAATTCAATCCGTACAGATTCCGGCTCTTGTCAAAAATCATGGTCTCCGGCGAATTCAGATATTTCGGTTCTCCCTCGCCCATGACACGACCCCCAAATCCGATGACCCGGTTATTTGCATCCATGATTGGAAACATCGCTCGGTTCCAGAATTTGTCATGACCACCCCGGCGTTCATCAATGGTAACCAGACCACTGTCCTTAAGCAGTTCATCTTCGTAGCCCTGCTTCTTCAGATATTGATACAGATCATCGCTGTATTTATTGGAATAGCCCAGTCCGAAATGCTGCATGGTTTCTTTGCTGAGTTTACGCTCTTCAAAATATTGTAACGCATGAGATCCCTGTGGACTGCGCAGCAGCATATAGAAATATTTTGCCGCTACTTTATTTATTTCCAGGAGCCTGCTCCGCCGATCTGCGGCTTCCCGCTGGGCGGCAGACATCTCCTGCTTCGGAAGTTCAATGCCTGCCCGATCCGCCAGACTCTGCATTGCCTCCTGAAATGTAAAATTTTCATATTGCATCATAAAGGTGAATACGTTCCCGCCTGCGCCGCAGCCAAAACAGTAATACATCTGTTTGCCCGGTGAGACAGAAAAGGACGGTGTCTTTTCATTGTGGAAAGGACAGAGCCCAAAATACGTGCTTCCCCGTTTCTGAAGGCGCACATAACCGGAAATGACGTCTACCACATCATTTCTGGATCGCACTTCTTCAATCAGTTCATCGGAATAGTAAGTCATAATACCTTCCTTTTTACTTCAATCTTTATACCTGTCATTGCCATCCGGACAGATCAATAAACCTGCCAGGATTTCGGCATAAAATACTCACTGTATTTGGCCAGTGCATATTGATCCGTCATTCCTGCGATATAATCACAGACCACCCGGTCATTTTCTTCGCCGTCCTCCAGCATCTGCAGATAATATCCAGGCAGCAGGTCAATATGCTTCAGATAATACACAAACAAACGTTCCAGAAGTTCCTTTGCTTTCGTCTCCTCACCCTTTGCCACCGGGTTCGTATAGACATTCTGAAACATAAACTGACGCAGCCCCTGCATAGCCTGCGCCACATCCGGTGACATACAGATTTCATTCTTTTCCCAGCTCTGTTCGATAATGTCATGAATCAATGTATTCAGACGCTCCTGCGTGGAAAAACCAAGTACTTCCCGATATTTAACCGGAATGTCTTCTTCCTGCAGCACCTGAGCCCGGATTGCATCATCAATATCATGATTAATATATGCAATTTTATCAGATAAACGCACAATCTTGCCTTCCAATGTAGACGGCATCAGGCTGATCTGATGATTTAAAATACCATCCCTGACTTCCCAGGTAAGGTTCAGCCCCTTCCCTTCTTTTTCCAGCTTTTCCACGATCCTGACACTCTGCTCATTGTGTCTGAATCCGCCGTTACACAGTTCATTCAGCATTCCTTCTCCAGCATGGCCAAAAGGTGTGTGCCCCAGATCATGTCCCAATGCAATCGCTTCCACCAGCGATTCATTCAGGCGCAGTGCCTTTGCAATAGTTCTCGCATTCTGTGACACTTCCAGTGCATGGGTCAGCCGTGTCCGGTAATGATCCCCCTGCGGTGACAGAAATACCTGCGTCTTGTGCTTCAGCCGCCGGAAAGATTTGCAGTGCAGGATCCGATCCCGGTCACGCTGAAAAACCGGACGAATATCGCATTCCGGTTCTTCTCTGTCCCGCCCTCTCGAATCCTGACTCAGCATCGCATAAGAGCTTAAATATGTACGTTCTGATAATTCCAACTGTTCACGAATTGTCATACGATGGTTATACTCCCTGTATCTTGTTACAAGATTTCATGTTCATTTTGCCTGTAAAGCATAAATATCCTATTTTATATATTCCGTGTAATTTTCCTGTTTCCTTTTTTCTTTTTATTTTTTAATATTTTTTCTTATATCCGGTTTCTGGCCAGATAGATGCATAACCCATAGTGATGCTTCTGTCCGATTCCAGCGAGATCACACATCCTCAATCTGCCAGTCGATCGGCGCAAGTCCGTTTTTCTCCAGAAATGCATTGGTCTGGCTGAAATGCTTACAGCCGAAAAACCCACGGTACGCAGACAACGGACTCGGATGCGGTGCCTCCAAAATCAAATGTTTTGGATTATGTAACATACTTTTCTTCATCTGTGCCGGACGTCCCCAGAGCAGAAATACAATCGGACGATCCTGTGCATCCACGGCACGGATGACTGCATCTGTAAACTGCTCCCAACCGATGCCGCGATGGGAGTTTGCCTGGTGTGCGCGCACTGTCAGTACTGTATTCAACATCAGCACTCCCTGCTTTGCCCATTTTACCAGATATCCGTTGTTCGGGATCCTGCATCCCAGATCATCCTGCAATTCCTTATAAATATTCACCAGTGACGGTGGCACCTCCACATCCGGTTTTACAGAAAAGCAGAGTCCGTGCGCCTGTCCGTCATTATGATACGGATCCTGTCCAAGGATCACGACTTTGACATCTTTTAATGGTGTCAAATGAAAGGCATTAAAGATATCATCCGGATTCGGAAAAATCTGTCTGCTCCGGTATTCTTCCAACACTTTCTTATATAAATCTTTGTAATATGGTTTCTTAAATTCTACTTCCAATGGCTGCTGCCAGTCATTTGTAATTGGTGGCATGTACTTTCTCCCCCTTTGTTTAACGGCGTACAGATACCCCTTTGTCTGCCAGATATTTTTTCAGATCCATAATCTCCAGTTCTTTATAATGGAATAAAGATGCTGCCAGTGCCGCATCTGCTTTTCCTTCCGTCAGAGCCTCATAAAAATGTTCTTTTGTACCTGCTCCACCGGATGCGATCACCGGAATGGATACATTTTCTGAGATCAGACGGGTCAGCTCCAGATCATATCCGGCTTTCGTTCCATCACAGTCCATACTGGTCAGAAGGATTTCCCCTGCTCCCAGTTTATCTACTTTCATCGCCCATTCCACGGCATCGATACCCACATCGACTCTGCCGCCGTTTTTATATATGTTCCAGCCGCTGCCATCTTCTCTTCTGCGGGCATCAATGGCAACTACGACACACTGACTGCCGAATTTATCTGCCGCATCTGAAATCAGATGCGGTGTATTAATGGCGGAAGAATTGATGGAAATCTTGTCTGCACCTTCCCGCAGTAATGCGCGGAAATCATCTACGGTACGGATACCACCGCCCACGGTAAACGGAATAAATACATTTTCCGCTACCTTCCGTACCATGTCTACCACAGTATTTCTGGCATCGGAAGAAGCAGTGATATCGAGAAATACCACTTCATCCGCACCGGCTTTATCATAAGCTGCCGCAATCTCCACCGGATCACCGGCATCTCTCAGATTTACAAAATTGACTCCTTTGACCACGCGGCCGTTATTGACATCCAGACATGGAATAATTCGTTTGGTAAACATTACGCGCGTCCTCCTTCCACTCCGGCAAAATTTTTCAAGATCTGCAATCCTACCGTACTGCTTTTTTCCGGATGGAACTGGCAGGCAAACAGGTTGCCCTTTTCCACGGAAGCATGGATGCAGGTACTGTAATCCGTCGTTGCGGTCACAATACCCGGCTCCTCGGCATGCAGATAGTAAGAATGTACAAAATATACATATGGATGTTCTTCCAGCCCTGCAAATAATCTTCCGTTATTATGAAAATCCAGGGAATTCCAGCCGATATGCGGAATTTTCAGTCCTTCTTTGTCTGGAATCCGGCTGATTTTTCCTTTCAACAGACCAAGACCTTCCACATCCGGGCTTTCTTCACTACACTCAAACAACAATTGCAGTCCAAGACAAATTCCAAGGAATGGTGTCTGCTTCTCATTCAGTTCCCGTATCACTTTGTCAAGTTCCAGACGCTTCAGATTCGCCATGGCATCACCAAATGCACCCACGCCCGGTAAAATAACTTTATCTGCATTCAGAATTGTCTGAAACTCGCGGGTAATAACGCTTTCCTCTCCGATGTGCGCCAACGCTTTTTCCACGCTCTTCAAGTTACCTGCGTCATAGTCAATAATTGCAATCATCTTTTTTACTCTCCTCTTTTATTTTGTGGCAAGTTCCATCCAGAACTCCACGCCATCTTCATGGTTGATGACACCACATCGCTGGTGAAAAGAATCCATAATGGCTTTTACGATGGACAAACCGATACCGCTTCCACCGTACTCCCGGGTTCTCGCCTTATCCACTTTGTAGAATTTTACCCAGATTTTCTCAATATCTTCCTCCGGGATTGGCTGTCCGGTATTAAATACACTGACACGCAATTTATCTTCTGAACGTGTGTAGAACACACGAATCAGCTTTTCTCCATCTGCATGGTTGATGGCATTACTCATATAGTTCGTAATCACTTCTTCCACTTTGAATTCGTCACCCCACACCCAGGCTTCCTCTGAATTTTCCAGTTCCAGACGGATACCCTTCTGCTCCATGAGGATTCTTGTGGAATTTGCCACACCACGGATCAGTTCTGTCATATCAAACCGCTCCATGATAACCTGATCATTGCCAAACTCCAGCTGATTCAAAGTCAGCAGTTTTTTCACCATACGGTTCATTTTATCCGCTTCGTCAATGATAACATCACAATAGAATTCACGGCTTTCTGCATCATCATTAATACACTCCTGCAATCCTTCCGCATAACCCTGGATCAATGCCAGCGGTGTCTTCAGCTCATGGGACACGTTAGACAGAAATTCTTTTCGCATCTCATCAATCTGTATCTTTTTCTCAATATCATCCTGCAGTTCCACATTTGCTGTCTTCAGTTCTGAAATCGTCCGTTCCAGATTCTCAGACAGGCGGTTGATGTGGTTTCCCAGTTCCTCCACTTCATAACTGTTGGACTGATCACTTTCATATTTTGCATTAAAATCCAAATCCACCATCCGCTTGGAAATATCCGTCAGCTGCTGCAATGGTTTCGTGATATGTCTTGTTGTGAAAAATGCCACCAGGATACTTGCCACAATGGCAGCTGCCCCTGCAAACAGAAGAAATCTGTTCGAAATTGCCGCACTTTCCCGGATGCTTTCCACCGCAGTACGCATCAGTACCATATCTCCGTTTTCCAGTACACCTACCAGAACAAGATACTCCGAATCCAGACGGGTATCTGTCTTTTTCAATAACTGATACTGCTTGTTGGAATACAGCACTTCCATTTTATCCCCGTGCAAAAGAACATCCCAGAATTCCGTCCGTAATGCATCCAGATCATTCACAGAAGAACGCAGTACCTTTCCGTCCTGCTGCAGGATCAGTGCCATAATATTTCCATTGGAGCACAGATTATCAAAGGTAACGGCAAACTCGTCCGATTCCAGTTCGTTCTGTGCACTGGCATTGGAAATTGTCTGATAGTTTTCCATCAGAACTTCTTTTTTATTGTGCATGTAATAACGCGGCAGCAATGTCGTATTCAGTACCCAGCAAAGCAGGATTGCACCTGCTACCAACAGACTGACAATGGATGTAATTTGCCGCGTCAGTGAATGTTTTTTCATACTACTTCTTATCCTTTAATTTTTCAGACCATCTGGTCCCAGACCATATGGGGCTGCTTTTTTAAACTTCAAATTTATAACCCATGCCCCATATGGTCTTTATATATTCTCCTTTATCACCCAGCTTGCTACGCAGCTTTTTCACATGGGTATCAATCGTTCTTGCATCGCCAAAATAATCATAATTCCATACATGGTTCAGAATCTTTTCACGGGAAAGAGCAATACCGACATTTTCCATAAAATAAGTAAGCAGTTCAAACTCTTTGAAACTCATTTCAATATTTTTTCCGTCTATGGTAACGGTATGTGCATTTTTATCCAGGCAGATACCGCCGACATTCAGGCTGCCTTCCATATTCAGCTGATTGGTCCGGCGTAAAATAGCCTCCACCCGGGCCACCAGGATTTTCGGTGAAAACGGTTTTGAAATATACTCATCCACACCCAGTTCAAATCCCATCAGTTCATCACTCTCATCACTTTTTGCAGTCAGCATAATGATCGGTACTTTGGAAGATTCCCTGATTTCACGGCACACTTCCCAGCCATTCATTTTCGGCATCATCACATCCAGAATAATCAGTGCAATGTCTTTGTCATCATAAAATAAATCCAGTGCTGCCTCACCGTCTCCGGCTTCCACAACATCAAAATCATGCTTTACCAGAAAATCACGCACCAGTTTGCGCATTCTGCTCTCATCATCAACTACAAGAATTTTTAATCTATCCATCCCGACTTCCTCCGGTTTTCTACCATATGATTTACATCTGATCTTCCGTTTTTAAAACAGAAAATTCTTTTTATCATTCAAAGTATATCTGATAAATGTGTCTATTTTATGGAAAACACAAGTTAAACCACAGTTACTATTTTTTCTCGTGCAAGTACGCATTGCCTGCACAAAATGCTTGTTCTCTGACAGAAAATCACCGAGATTTTCGATCAAACAAAAAACGACACCTGAAAGCACGATTGCTTTCGGTGTCATTTTATGGAGATGAGGGGAATTATACCCACGCATTTTCACTCTATTTATGGCTGTTTTACTGCATTTTTAACACATTTTTTGCTCAAAATACTACCGTCTGCACTGCTTTCACTGTTTTATAGTACCAAAATAGTTCCGCTTTGTCTACCATCCCAGATCTTTAAATGCTGCCCTTTCTGTTGAACTGGTCCATGTCCGGTTGTAGCTCTCCACACCACCGCCATAAGCCAGCGAAAGCGCACGATCTGGTAAGAAATATTCCAACTTGCAACTGTTGTGCGGCTTTCTTAAGGTTCGGAGTGCTTTGTCACGTTCCTGTCGGGTTCTCTGGTACTCCAGATCTAATTTATTACTGACCTGCCGCAGGGTGATGTTATCCTCATATTGTGCGTGCAGTATCTCACTTTGTTGCTCCGGCAGACTGTCAACCAACTGCCAGAGTGTGTCAGCAAGTTCTTCCTGCTGCATCTGATCAAGTAGCTGATCATACTGATCCGCCGGATCTGCAACCGTTTCCCCGATTGTAAAATCATCCGTACCTGGCACAAATGCGTCAATGCTTTCTTGATTGGAAATAGAGCGACTTTCCAACAGTAGCCTATACTCTTTATAGCTATAACCAAAATAGAGCCGTATTTCTTTCTCTGTTGGCTCTCGTCCCCATTCTGCCGTATACTCACGTTCAAACTTCCGCAATCTGTTTATCTTCGTCCTAACATCCTGCGGAAGTTCCACCACGCTGCTATATTTTGCCATATACCGCAACATGGCTTGCTGGATCCAATACGCCGCATAGGTGAGGAACTTTGCACCACCGTCCGAATCATAACATTCTACTGCATTGCATAAGCCAATAAATCCCTCTTGCATCAGATCTTCAATATCTTCATAAGCGGCGTATCGTTTAGCAATCTTGGCCACAAATGCCCTGTTCTGCTGCCAGAGCTGCGCCATACACTCCGCTGCGTCTATCCTGTTCCGGATGCGTGCTACAAGTTCCTCATTTGTCATTGCTGTTATCTCCCGATCTGCTTTATTGCTTCCCGCATTCCCACAAGCTCCCTAAGTTGGAAATACAGATGTTTATCTGCTTTCTTTCTTTTGGCTTTTGCTCGACGGATTGCTTTGCCGGCTGTCGGATCGTGATACCCTTCATGATTTTTCATAGTATTTCCTTTCTGCAGATATAAAGTCACCCCGGAAGCTTCCAGAAGAAACAACCGGGGCACTATTACAACAACCGCACCTCTAAGGAGTCAAAAAAGCACGATTACCACAATCAAATTATGCCGCTGCCTTATTTTTTACATAGTAAATCGCTTTTTTCTTATTTTCCAGAACAAAGGCATCGTATACAATACGTCCCTCTACCAGTGTTCCGTTAATTCCCGGCGGGTTTAAGTGTGTATTGTAATCCTCAAGCTTTGTCGGAGCTGTGGTCGCGCATGGATGTGTCAGCATAAACCTGAAGTCTTTCGGAAGTCTTACCGCTGGCACTTTTACCACTGCCGCACCGTCCAGATTGGAGATAACGCCTTTTTTTCGCATATCGGCACCGATTTCCGTTTCCATCACAATTTCTTTGTTCAGCTTCATCAGACGGTAAACATCTGGCGTCACAACTAAAACTCTGCCCTCTTCCGGTACAAGTTCATCATCCAGCGTTTTTGATGCAAGCAAGATCTGTTCATAGATGTTTGTACTGGTCAGCTCCGCTTCCAGAACAGTTCCGGCACCTGCTGCCGCTTTTGAATATACATGCATATCAACTTCCGGAACCACAACATTTCGAACCTGTCTCGCAAGAGCTGTCGCACCGGATAACTGTCTTGCTGTTTCGTTCTCGTCCAGTTTGTCAATTACAAACGTAAAGGAACGGTCCTTTGACAGCGTCATTGTCTCTGTTGTTGCGTCCAGATCTGCCACTTTGCCGTAACGGCTCCAGTTGCCATCTGCCGCCCCGTTTCTGCCGTAGTCGTTCATGTCAGCGGTGCTGACCTTATAGATCTTTACTGTGCCCGCTCCGTCAAAATCAAAGTCGTTATTTGTAAGCAGGCTCTTTTTACTCTCCTGTGAAAAGATCTCATCCACATAAGGAGCGTATTTTGTTACAAGCTCTCTAGCCATTAAATCACCTATTTAAGTCCGAAAGCATTCCGGAGCTGATCAGAATCATCATGGTAGCCACGTCCCACGTCTCCGATCGGACTGCCTTTTCCGATCACACCCGGTTGTACTCCGGCACTTTCACCTTTCATTCTTTTAATTGCTTCCATGCTTTTCTGGAAGTCCTCGTCTGTATTTAAATTTAATGCTTCCGCCAGATAATCCGGCAAGCCATTTTTTCGCAGTTCATCAACTGCATTCATTTTTCTTTCACGATAATTCAATGCAGCTTCTCTTTTATCCAGTTCCTCGCTGCCCTTGCCTTTTTCCCTGGCAAGTCTATCCTGCACAATCCGGTTAACTTCGTCCTGTGTAAAAGTTTTTTCCTGTGTGCCCTCTGCACCTGTCTGTGTTCCTGTCTGAATATCAGTATTATTATTTTCCATGTTTTTGTCCTTCCTTTTTACGCTGTGAGTCAGCTATTTTTTGTAATTCTCTCGTGTTCCTCTCGCGTTCGTTTGGATTTTCCGGCTAGGTCGAAGAATATACAAGAAGTACCTAGCCGGGTGCCATCTACCAGCCTTTAATTGCCATCCATAGCTTAGTAGTTTCTTTGGATTTTCTGAAAAATTGAAATAAAAATAAGGCGCAGAAATAGCAGACTTTTATTGCCTTACTATTCCCACGCCTTTATAGCTTACACTGTCGCCAGTGCGGTACTTTTTCATTTATTCAGTTCATCTAATTATTATTTTACCATACCGGACAGATTAGGTAAAGTCCATTTTTCCGGATTATTTCTGTGCTTCTGTGTTGACAACATCAATGTATGCCTTTCTGTATCGTCCTTTTCGGTTCTCCGACCGTTTCCACCTCATACCTGGGTATTTTATAACTACATGCCGGAGAAAGGCTGCAAGCTCATTCTCCGACGTATAGGACACTTTAATTTTTATCATTACTTTAAACTCCATTTATATATTTATAATCTTCGGATGTTATTCTTGTGAGCCTGTCGCCCCCGGTAGTATTGGTAGCACACCGGGAAGGCTCTTATTTTATTTTTTGAACGGATCACCGTACTTTTTCAAGTTCTCCCGACGTCTCACCTGCTTGGGGGAGTTGGTAAGCTCTTTCCATTTCTGATCTGACATCATTGGAATATTTAACACCGGAAACTCTTTCCCTATCTTCTCAGACTTCACCGTTCTCACTACTGGGTAATCAACTCCACATACAACCATGTTCTTTTCTCCTCTCGTTTATGAATTAAATACACTGCGAAACTCCCAATCTTCCGCATAGATACGATTATGTATTACTTCCTGCATCGGATCATTGTTAGGCGGGATGTATTCGCTCCGGATGTAATTTTTACAAATCATTGTTTTCAGACCGATATAAATCATCATTGGATGATAGCCCCGGCACTCCGCTGTATTGTATAGCTTTTCCAAACCTTTCCTGTTTATCGGGGACCTCTTCGCATACTCTTTTAAAATCCGGTTGATAACGTCTTGCTTCTGCATGGTGTCACCCCTTACATTCCAGCAACAACGGTCTGCGCTGCTCTGCTGCTGCGAATATCTGCTTCCAGCAATCCTTTACAACGGTTTCCTCATGGCTTGATAAAATCATTGCCTTTTCTCTCTGGAATTTCTCTTCCGGAATTCTGGAAAGAACCAGAACCATTTCTGCAGCTAATTCCGCTACTTCTCTTTTTCTCATTTTTCCTTGTCCTTTCTCCGGATCCATGCTATGCTTTAATTGCTTTGAGCATTGCTGGATTTATCCGGCTATGGTCCTATGGGAAGGTTGCAGCTTTTCCATAGGATTTTTTATTGTCTCTGTTGCGATCACTGGCGTATTAAATTCGCAATATCTGATAAATGCTCTGTAATACGACCACTTCCATAACTGCCCGTCATGTCACGCAGATCTTCCAGATTCATCCAGATCATTATCTGAATAGACTGATCTGTTGAGAACCCCATATTCCGCACCATATCCAAAAATACCAGTTTTTCTCTGATAAATGATTCAAAGCCGTTCATGTTCTCATGTGATCTGTTCGCTTTCTGCTGATCTGTTTTAATGCCGATCAGCTTTAATACATTAATTTCCAATGCATCCGCTATTTTCTGAAGCGTTTCAATTTTAGGATTTGCACGACCATTTTCATATCTTCTTATTGCAGAATCAGCCATTCCGCACAAATCCCCTAACTGGCTTTGTGTGAGTCCATTTTCTTCTCTGAACGTTTTTATCCATTCACCTGTTGTCATATCGTTTACCGCCTTTCATTTATTCTTCGCCTGTCGGAATGAAGTCATATCCCTCTTTCCGAAGATCCCACCAATTCCGAATATCTCGATCAGTAATTTTTATTCCAGAATAATACCGCCTTACATATCCCTTGTACGCTTCTTTTATCACCGCATATCCTTCCGGCGTGTTTATGTCTGCATCTTCCAGACTGATCTGTTTCTTTGGTGGCTCCCATTTTCTTTCCGGAGCTTTCCACTCTTCACTGTCTGCCGGTTTTGCATCCTGGGGAGCGGAAGCGCTATTATTGGTATTTTTCTTGGTATGGTTATATATGGTATTATTAGTGTCCTGATCTGTCGGACACGGTGAGTCGGAATTTTCCGGACACGGTGAGCCGTTTTTGTCGTATACGGTAATTTCCGTGTCGGTATTTTCCGTATACGGTAATTTACGGTTTTTGTCACGCAAGATATATACTGTATTTCTAAATTGTCCGCTTTTCCTTTTATGCTGCCGCTCTATAATTCCCCGTTTTTCCAAAATATACAAGTATTTATATATGGTATCCTTAGACATTCCGGTCACTTGCACCAGTGTTTTGATTGATGGAAAACAACTATTTTTTTCGTCTGCAAATATTGTTAAGACGCTATATAAGCACTTGCTTGCTGGTGGAATTGTAGGATCTAGCGTAACACTAGCGGCATGTATTCCGAATTTTCCATTGATTTTTCGCACTTATTCATTCACTTTCTAAATCAACACTTTCAATGCTAATCATATTGTTATCTAACAGGTATTTAACCGTTTCTTTGATAAGTTCTACATCCTCGTCAAATTCTTCTGCCAGTTCTTCCTCAATGGTGTTATACACGCCCTGATAATAGATGCGGCCATTACTTCCAAAGCTAAGTAATAACATGCGCAGGTAGATGACTTGCATGTCTTTCCCATGTTCCTGTTTACGCATTTTTTTCTGCTCCAACTGACTAAAGTATGTGTTTGGAAGTTTTAACCAATAATATCTCTTTTCACTCATTCTTCTGTATCTCCTTGTAATAAAATTTTCTTTGCGCCCTCTGTCGCTTTCTGGATGTTCCGGGACTTTGCGTCCATGATCCGGACGAACTCCCGCAGCTCTTTATAATCCTTTGGTCTCCAATATCCCCGACCAGCTCCGGAGCAGATCAACGCCCCATGCTCACGCTCAAACGCTATTTGCTTTTGGAGTTCTCTTGCTGATCCGCAACCGGATAGCTTTACAAGTTCTTCCGTTGTGATAGCGTTCTCTTTTCCTGTTGGAAGCATATAGAGGATTGGAAACATTCGCTTTTTGCTCAAGCCGGATCACCTGCTTTCACTCCGAAAAATCTTTCCTGTACATAAGCCGCCGGAACCTTGCCCCGCACTGTCAGGAAGCCTTTTTCTTTTAGTTCGCTGTTCATAATCCGGATGTACTCATAACTTTTACTTTCTGATACTCCAAGGATGTCGGACAGCTCCTTTGCTCCGTATACCTGTCTCATAGTGTTTCACTCCTTTCAATCACTTTTCACGCCCCGCCCGGGTGTTTAATCCTCTAATAACTTTTTGATTGGTACATTTAAAGCTGCCGCCAGCTTTTCGCCTGTTTCATCTGAACAGCTCCGGCCGCTTTTAATTCCGGTAATTGTTACCCGGCTAACTCCTGACTTTTCTGCCAGTGCTTTCTGTGTCATATCCTGCCGCATTAATTCAGCCGCAAATTTGATTCTGTCAATTCTCATTTTTGTTTTATCTCCTTTCTTTTTAGCAATCATTTGATTGATTAATTGCAATATACATCAATCATTTGATTTTGTCAATCATTTTTATAAATCTTTTGATTGATTATTATTTTGATGCATGTTATTATCATTTGTAAGAAAGGGGGCAATACAAAAAAAATGGAATTCAGTGAAAAATTGCGTAACCTTCGTAAAGAAAAAGGCATGACACAAAAAGAACTATCTGTAAAACTTGGAACTACTCCGCAAAATTTGGCTCAATACGAAAACGGTAAAAGAAATCCCAAACCTAAAACACTTCAAAAAATAGCGGATGCTTTAGACGTTCCTGTGAATGCATTGAAATCAGATCGTGAACTTGAATTCGATAATCTTATGACTACTATAAAATCCATAAATGATGCAGTAGATCGCAGCATTGAACTTGAGCAAACATTAATCACAGACTATCGAAGTCTTAATTTGCAAGGACAGGAAAAAGCAAGGGAACAGATGAAACTCTTGACAAAGATTCCAGAATACAGAAAAAAAGACGATGCACCAGTATTAAACGCTGCACACGATAACGGCGCTACACCGGATCAGAAAAAGAACGCTGATGATATTATGAAAAATTCTAATGAATGGAATTAGATAGATCTGGTACGTTCGACACAATGTCGTGTTTTCCGACCTTTGAGGGTGTCGTGTTTTCCGACTCCCTAGTTTTTCCCAGTTTTGAAAAAAACCCGGCCACAGACGTTCGTCACAATGACGAGCCGCAATATTATCATTCAATCATTTTTCACGCCCCGCCCGGCAGAGAAAGGATTGATAGATAAATGCCAGCATATTATGACGAAAAAACAAAGTCCTGGTACTGTAAATTTTATTATACGGATTACACCGGGACAAAGAAGCAGAAGAAAAAGCGTGGTTTTAAACTCCAAAGAGAAGCCAAAGAATGGGAACAGAATTTTCTTGTCAAATTATCGGCGCAGCCATCGTTGCCCTTTAAGGATCTGACTGCCCTGTATCTCCAGGACAAGAAAGAACACATGAAGCAGATAACGTTCCGGACAAAGGAAAGCCGCATTGTTCACTGGATACTGCCATATTTCCAAGATAAGCCGACAGACAGCATAACGGCGGCAGATGTACGATCATGGCAGACAGATCTAAAAAACGCCACAGGCCAGCACGACAAGCCGCTTTCTCCCGGCTATATGCAGAACCTTGTGACGGAGCTATCAAGCATATTCAATTATGCAGTGAGATTTTACGGCCTGACGGTGAACCCCTGCCAGATCGCCGGGAACGTGGTTGGAAAGAAAAACAAAAGTCTGAACTTCTGGACGAAAGAAGAATTTGACCAGTTTATTTCTGCGTTTGACGTGTCAGAGCCGCATTATACAGCTTTTATGGTCTTATACTATACTGGTATGCGTATCGGTGAATTGGAAGCTCTAACGGTCGCTGACGTTGATGTGGCAGCAGGGAAAATAATTATCAACAAGACATTCCACAAAATAAAGGGTGAGGATGTCACAACCAAGCCTAAGACAGAAAAATCTATTCGTGATATTTATATACCGGAGTTTCTTGTGGAATGCCTGCAGGCCTATATAAAACGCATATACAAGGCAGATAATGACACTAGGCTGTTTTCTATGGCTCACTCGTCTTACGGTAAGAAATTAAACAATAAAGCAGCTACAGCCGGTGTAAAACGGATTCGTGTGCATGATCTGCGCCATTCTCATGCTTCACTGTTGATCGAGCTTGGTTTTTCCGCTCTGTTGATCTCGGAGCGTTTAGGACACGAAAGCGTAACAACCACCTTAAATATTTACGCTCACCTTTTCCCATCTAAGCAGAGTGAAGTTGTTGATAAACTGCAGAAATTATATGCGCCGGAAAAATAATAGTACCGAATTAGTACCAGAGAGTAACAAAAAAGAGCTGAAAACCTTGAAAAACAAGTGTTTTCGGCTCTTTTTTATGGAGATGAGGGGAATCGAACCCCTGTCCGAAATTCCAGCCACCGTACTTCTACGAGCGTAGTCACTGTATTAACATTCCCTCCGCCGAACACCCAGTAACCGGTTTTCGGTTTCAGTAGCTTCATATTACGCCCTTATACGCAAAGCTTTGTATAAGTCGTTTCCTGCATGGTCGATGCCTGGATCCGAAAGTGCAGGTGCTCCCGGTCAGACAAGCTGCAACTTAGGCAGCCAGTGCTAATTTATTATTATCAGCGTTTATATTTAGATTTGAAATTTAACGCATTTCATACGGCTCGCTTCTCCGGCTTTTAAAACCCCGTCGAAACCAGTACATCCCCGAATTTCTTCGGCGGATCATGCCAGTTATCAGATAATTATCATTCTGATCTTTGTTATTATATGAGATTTCTTTCGGTTCGTCAAGAGAAAAGCATCCCTTTAAACCAACAGTTTACCTTTACCGAACTAAAAAAGTGTTTCATTTGTGTCCTGTTTCTGAGCAAAAATTTAAAAGTGACATTTGTCAAACCGGCATTAATACAGATTTTTCACTTTGAATTCCCGTTCAACTTCACGCCGCTGATCTTTTTTTGCAATGTCCTGACGTTTGTCGTACAGTTTTTTACCACGGGCAAGACCGATTTCTACTTTGATCAGATCACCTTTGATATAAACTTTCAGTGGTACCAGCGTGTAGCCTTTTTCTGCAATTTTTCCTGCCAGTTTGTTAATCTCATATTTATGAAGCAGCAGTTTCTTCGGACGTAACGGATCACGATTGAAAATATTTCCTTTCTCATAGGGACTGATGTGCAATCCATAAGCTATTACTTCCCCGTTTTCAATTCGGATGAAGGATTCCTTGACACTGCATTTTCCCATGCGCACAGATTTTACTTCGGTTCCATGCAGTGCTACACCTGCCTCGTATGTCTCATCAATAAAATAATCGTGATAGGCCTTTTTATTATTTGCAACTAATTTGTATCTGTCTTTTCCCATAAGTTTTCCACCTTTACTAAACTTTCAGCCGGAAGCCAAGTTTTTAAGATTCCACCAATTCAAAATCTATTCTGCGCACCAGTTTGTCCGTACCGATCACACGGATTTTTACAGTCTGTCCAAGCTTATAGCTCTTACCGCTGTTCTCACCTACCATCTCATAGGTACTTTCTACATAATTGTAGTAGTCTCCACGCAGAGTGGTCACATGCACCATGCCCTCCACCGTATTCGGCAGTTCCACATACAGCCCATAATTTGTAATGCCGGAAATGACACCTTCGTACTCGTTTCCGATGCGGCTCTCCATATATTCCACTTTCTTCATCTTGATCGTCTCACGCTCTGCCTCATCCGCACGACGCTCCAGCTGACTGGTCTGCTGTGCTACCTCCGGAAGAATTTTCCAGTAATGTTCGATCCGCTTCTCATTCATTCTTCCCCGCAGGTTGTCCTTGATAATCCGATGGATCTGCAGATCCGGATAACGACGGATCGGTGATGTGAAATGGCAATAGTACTGGGCCGCCAGTCCGAAATGCCCCACACACTCCACGCTGTATTTTGCCTGCTTCATGGAACGCAGTGTCAACCGCGAGATCAGCCCCTCCACCGGAGTATCCTCAATCTTTGTCAGCAGTTTCTGCAGTTCCTTCGGATGCACCTCATCAGAACCGATATGGATATTGTATCCGAAATTATTGATAAACGTACTGAGTTTTTTGATTTTTTCTGTATCAGGAACTTCATGGGTACGGTATACAAAAGGCAGTTCCTGCCAGAAATAATCCTGCGCCACGGTTTCATTAGCCGCCAGCATAAAATCTTCGATGATCTTCGTGGCTGGATTGCGGTCATACGGTTTGATTTCCACCGGATGTCCCTGTGTATCCAGGATCACCTTGGTCTCCGGAAAATCAAAATCAATGGAACCACGTTTCCGGCGTTTTGCACGAAGCAGATCTGCCACTGCCTTCATATCGAAAAACATCTGCACAAACTCTTTATACTCTTCGGTTTTCTCCGGATCCTTCAACGTAATGATCTTATTTACATCTGTATAACTCATACGCCGATCCACATTAATGACTGACTCCGCGATGCGATGATCTACAATGTTTCCTTTCCCGTCGATTTTCATAATACAACTCAGTGTCAGACGGTCTTCTCCCTGATTCAGCGAACAAATTCCGTTAGACAACGTATGTGGCAGCATCGGAATCACACGATCTACCAGGTACACACTGGTACCACGCTTTAATGCTTCCACATCCAGCGCACTATGTTCCTGCACATAATTCGTCACATCTGCGATATGCACACCAAGCTGCCAGAAATCCCCTTCTCTGGTCAATGTCACCGCATCATCCAGATCTTTGGCATCCTCACCGTCGATGGTAACGGTCTGCCAGTTCCGCAGATCCATACGCCCTGCCATATCCGCAGATGTCACATCCTTTGCTACTCGTTCTGCCTGATTCAGCACTTTCTCCGGGAATTCCATCGGTAATCCGTAAGCTCTCACCAGAGAAAGGATATCGGTTCCCGGATCATTCTCATGCCCCAGGATTTCGATAACTTTTCCTTCCGGTTTTTTGCCACTTCCACCATAAGACGTCAGTTCCACTACTACTTTATGTCCGGTGACTGCACCCTTGGAACGCTCAGCCGGAACAAAGATATCCATATTGATCCGTGGATTGTCCGGGCGGACAAAACCAAAATTTTTGCTTTTTTCAAAAGTTCCAACGACCGTTTTCAGTCCGTGTTCCACAATTTTTACTACTTTTCCTTCCCGACGTTTTCCACTGGAAGGAACCAGTGCGATCTGCACTACATCATCCTGGATCGCACCATTCGTGCTGCTCTCCGGAATAAAAACATCTTCCGTCTCACCCTCGATGGTGACAAATCCAAATCCACAGGCATGAGCCGTAAAGACACCGGTAAGATTCGGACTTGTTCCCTTCGTATATTTTCCTTTCGATGAAACTTCGATCTTGCCCTCTGCCACCAGTGCATCCAGCACTTCCTGCAATTCGTGACGCTGAGCTTTCGGCACATTCATCAGGATGGCCATCTCTTTTGCCTTCATTGGTACATAAAACTCATCACAGATCAGTCCGTATACCGTCTGTTTTCTCTCTTCTAATAATTCTCTTCTCATAATTTTCTATCCCCCGAAAAAACGTTTCCATATCTTTTCCTGAATAAGGCAAAAACAAAGTAAAAGGCTGTCGATAACGACAGCCTCTTAGGTATTCTTACTGAAAACGTCCAATTGTCAGTACTGCGGAAATGATAAGGAAAAGTGCCAGAAGAACTCTTGTAACCTTAACAAGCATCCCTTCCATGGAACGTCCTTTATTCTTGCTCCAATAAGTATCGGCGGAACCGGTTAATGCTCCCAGTCCATTGTTCTTACCTTCCTGCATTAATACGATAACTGTCATGATAATACTTAATATAATAAATACGATCTGTATGATTGTTCTTGCGATTTCCACTGTATCCACCTCCCACGGTTAAACTTCTTAAATGTCCTAAGACACCCATAATCATCTGATATGATAGCATATCTGACTCTAAAAAGCAATTATTTTTTCAATTTACCCCATTAAAACTGTACATTTAACCTCAACTATGTTCAGAGCACACGCATCATTCGCAGACAGAACGGTAACTACCACAGGCTCCGAAACCATTTATTCGGAATTACAAAGACACATACGATACCAAGCACAATGGCTGCCACCGCCTTAAAAGTCTCCAATCCGCTGCTCATGGCTGCCGCTGCATCTCCGATCATAATATCGTAGATTGTATTATAAATACCGATACCGGGGACGATAGGAAAGATCCCGGATATCATAAATACGTTCGACGGCACTTTCCGCCAGACAGCAAACAACCGTGCACAGAATACGATTACCACAGTTGCCGCAAAACATGCCAGTGTATTGGAAAAGTAAAACTTCACCAGCAGATACACCAGCCATCCCAGGGTTCCTGTCAGTCCACAGATGATATACTGTTTCTTCGGCACATGGAATAGTACGGAAAATGCGATAGTTGCCAGAAATGCTGCAGCCAGCTGTCCGATTGCATTAATCAGCATATTGATTTCTCCTCCTTATAGTTTGAGCCCCAGCCCCACACCAATGGCAATGGAACAAAATACCAGAATGGCATCCAGAAGCCGGACACATCCTGACAGATAATCACCATCCACAATGTCACGGATTCCATTGGTAAAAGCCACACCCGGAATCATCGGTATGATCGCACCCGTAATAGCCAGATCCAGATGTTCTGATACCCCGATGCGGTTCAACACCACACAGATAACCGTCACCAGCAGTCCCCCTATGATATCCAGTAACACCTTTGAAATATTGACTTGTTTTTCATCCAGAAAACTAAAAAACAGCTGCAGGATCACACCGCACACAAACGCTGCCAGGCAATCCCAGAGGCTTCCGCCAAAGAGATAACCAAACGCAGCTGCACCCACACCGGAAGAAAACACCAGCTCCCATACCGGTTCATTTTTTGCTTTCTGAATCTCCTGCAAACGTTCAAAGGCAGTATCAATAGACAGGTTTTCCTGTTCGATTCTGCGGGACAGTTCATTAATATCACATAATTTTTTTAAATTTACAGATATCGATGGTACATATTTCAGCCGTGTGTATGTATAATCCTCCTGCTGATGCAAATTCACAAACAGTCCGTTGGTGATGACATACATCTCCACTTCTTCCACCTGATAGTGATCCGCCACGCGCTGAATTGTTTCCTCTACCCTGGAAATCTCAGCACCATAACAAAGCAGTGCTTCCCCCATTCCGATAATCAGTTTCTGTAATTTTCTCAGTTGCTGCATATTCCCCTCTTTTATAAAGAAAAATCAAATGTATTTTCTGTAAAATGTTCCTGTTGATACTCCAGCAGATATCCGGTAAGTTTTCCTCTGCGGCACGCTGTGGTCCAATCGATCATTTTCTCAATATGTTCTGCAGTGATCATACCGGCGTTTCCAAGTGCCGCAAGATCCCTCAGACTGTCCCTTTTGCAGATATCATACACCAGATCTTTCAAATGCTCCGCGATCAGTGCTTCATACGCCTGCTTTCGAGCCGTCGGAAGCTGCACCGGATATTCCAATCGGAAAGCTGCCATCCGGCAGCGGATCAGGATCTGGGACCAGTCCGCCAGTAATGAATCATATGTCTCATAATCATAATGCAGCTGCCCTGCGTTGTCCCGATAAAACAGACTGCTGATTTCTCCTTTCCGATACACCGGATTTTCCGGAACATACAGTTTTACGCCATCCGCCGCAAATTCCATGCACTCCAGCCGGCCACATTCTGCAAAAGCATCCTTCGATATGCTTTTTACAGTCTCCGGGATAATGATTTCCCGCAGGTTCGAACGGCGCAGTGCCATAGCACCAAGTTCCGTTACTTCTTCCGGAATCTTCCATACCTCATTTTTACCAAAATATTTGATCAGAAGGCTTCCATTCTCCCTTCTCTGATAAAATGCATTGGCATCATGATAAAAATATGGATTGTCCGGATGCACACGCATATACATAATGCCGTTCATGCTCGGACTCCAGCCGTAAGTATCCGTCACCGCATGTTCTCCCAGATCTTTCAGCGTAGAAGGAAGTTCCAGTCCTTCCAGACTGATGCAACACCGAAATGCATCCGCGCAGATCCTGGTCAGTCCCTCCGGTAATACGATCCGCCGCAGAGCCTGGCAGCTTTCAAAGGCTTCCTCCTCGATACTGATCACACCTTCCGGCAGTTCCACCTCCTGAATATACATCTGTCCTTCAAAGGCATGCCGTTCAATCACCGTTGTGTTGGAAGCTACCGTATACCGGACTCTCTGATCCTCTGCCCGCGCTGCCACCAGTGCATACCCGTCTTCCCGTTTCTCATATAAACCATATCCATCTGAAAAATAATGCTGATTCTCCTGTGCCACATCAACCGCTACTTTTCCCCATTCCCATGGACATTTCAGTTTTTCCACTGTGGTCGGCAGATACAACTGCGTCACTGCTGTCACCAGCAGGACATTTTCTCCGATACGGCAGACACCTTCCTGCAACACCAATTCTTCCAGACTCATGCACATCTTAAAGGCACCGTCTCCGATATCTGTCACACTGCCCGGGACTTCTACACGCTCAATCATTGCACCGTGGATGCTGAATGCCTCCGGTGCAATCTTCTTTACCGGAAGCCCTTCTATCTCTGCCGGGATACTGACATCCAGTTCCTCCCCACAGTAATCTTCGATGACGATACTGTCATCTTCAACCCTATATCTGTAATTGTTCCAAAGCATCTGCGATTTCCTGCTGTCTCTCATATAACTGATATTTTTTGTTGTATTTGAAATATTCTTTGCTGCCATTTCTGCTGATAAACTTCATGCTGTCCGCATTGACAGTCAGATCCGTTACGAGAATCAGCATCTCGTTGCCGTCTCCGAAAATTTTCTCCACAAAAGCAAAGAGATTTGCCAGTTCCTGACTGATCCGGCTGCTTTCCGCCTGCATGCTGCCCACCTGTTCATCAAAAGCTTCCTTGATATATAAAAATGCTGCATTCGCATCACGGATATCTTTCATACGAAGCTCTTTTGCATCCTGACGCAGTGTATGAAGGATCAGCTGATGGCCTTTTCGCGCAGAAGACGACAACGCATTTGCTTTGTCCTCCTGCTCCATCTCCTGCTGCAGCGTATCCGCACGATGTTCCATAATCGCAGCGGCATCTACCCTGTCATCCGCTGCTGCAAGCTCAGCTTTGATTTCCTTTAAGACCGGAAGTATCCGGCGCAGGGAATCTTCCAGTTCGACATTGTGGCGGATTTTTTCCTGAAGGGCATCCAGCAGCAGTCCCAGCAGGGAAATACGCTCATCAAAAGCCGCATTTTTCGCACGTTTGCGCACATCCGCATCTGCATTTCCTGCCAGGATCTGTGCCACACGGTAATCTTTTTTATATTTCTGATACAGGTCATAATAGGAAGAAAATTCCCGGGCAATACGCTTGTTGCGCAGGTACTGTCCTACCAGAACTTCATCCACGGTAAAATTATTTTCTTCATACAGATAAAGTGTCTCTGACAGATCCTCCCAACCACGGGCCGTGACATAGGATTTTCCATCCACAGTATTTTCAATCACATAGAAATCCTGTTTTTTAATGTCCAGATAGGTCAGGATCGCACCGTGTATTCCTTTATTCACCCCATAGTTACGCCAGGTCTCATAGTCCGCTTCCACTTCCAACACTTTCAGTCGGTCCATGGTCACGATATCAAACTCCCGGACAGAACGGTTAAACTGTGGCGGGTTGCCGGCTGTGGCAACCACCCAGCCCTGCGGGATCTGATGTTTGCCAAAAGTCTTATACTGCAGAAATTGCAGCATAGACGGAGCCAGTGTCTCGGATACACAGTTGATTTCATCCAGAAACAGGATTCCCTCAGTCTTTCCGGTCGCTTCCATCGTCTCATATACAGATGCAACAATCTCACTCATGGTATATTCCGATACATCAAACTCTGCACCCTGATATTTTTTGTGACTGATAAACGGAAGTCCCAGTGCACTCTGTCTCGTGTGATGCGTCATAGAATAAGAAACGAGCGCAATATCCATCTCCTGGGCAATCTGCTCCATAACAGCAGTCTTGCCGATACCGGGTGCTCCCAGCAGAAATACCGGCCGCTGCCGCTCGATCGGAATCCGGTAATCGCCATACTCATCTTTCATCAGATAAATACGCACCGCCTGTTCAATCTGTTCCTTTGCTTCCTGTATATTCATGTACTTTTATCCTCCTGTACTTTTCCCTGCGATATCCTGCTATACGTCCTCTTCATCCAAGATCAGACGGATTGCCCACACCGGCACTTCCGGGATGGAATATCCTTCCTGGATAAACACAAATGCTGTCTGATAATCCGGCATCCGTTCCGGAAATGTCCCCTGTCCGTCGGTAAAATAAATCAGTCCTTTCAGATCCTGAAACTCATGTCTGCGGATCAGTCCGTCCACATATTCAAACACCGGACGGAAATCGGTGCCTCCAAAACCGCACAACTCCACATCCTGCATATATTGTTCAAATTCTTCATCCGTCGTAACTTTCACATCCCGCTGGATTTTCTCATCACACTGAATGATGTGGATATTTACCCGTTCAAAATAACTCTCACTGCTTTTCAGGATGGAATAAGTTTTCCGCAGAAACCGCTCCACTGTTTTTCCCTGACAGGATCCCGATGTATCGATTGCAATGACAAATTCCCGGATACGCTTGTTCTCCCGGTATTCCAGCGGTTCCACCAGAGGCATATTGTCATACAGCTGCAAACCATAAGTATAATAAATGTAGTCAAATTCATCGTCATTGACATGCATTTCTTCCCCAAGTACTGCAAACTTCCGCAAAAATTCTCCGTAATCATACTTATCTCGCAATGCCGCATTCAGATTCAGCAGCAGGCTTCCTGCCCCAAATCCCTGTTCATGGGAAAACATTTCCAGATCCGTCTTTGCATGCTGGCTGACTTCCTGCCATTCTCCCTGACGCTGCCCCACCAGTGCTTCATCAATCTCTTCCTGCTCACCTTCTTCTCCGGTGTCTGCCTCATGACAGCCGATCATGGCCGTCCGCGTATCCGTGGTAATGCTGTCATTTCTGCGGTCCTGATTCTGTGTTTCTTTCACCGGAATCCATTTCAGATGATCATCCCACATAAAAAGAGGCTCCTCCCGGAAAAACTCTGCCGCCTTCTCCGGATGCTCCCAGAGCCAGCGATAGATTTTCTCCGCCGTCAGAATCGGTACCTGTTTCTGCAGCCGTGACAGGATCCGTTGCATCTGTCCATCACGCTCCAGTTTTACTGATTGCAGATTCAGATCAAGTATCACATGTTCTACCGCCAGATCTGTTGCCAGATCCCAACACTCCCGATCTAGTTTTTCATACTGGAAAGGATGGCTGAAGATACAGTGAAAGATCATATGTAAAAATGCCCTGGTACATGCATTTTTTTCTTTTTTAAAGGCATGCAGCACATACTCCGGATTGTAATACATCGTCTCTCCGTCCACACCAAAGGCCGCCACACTGTCCGCCGCTATCAGCGGCATCCGAAACAGTGCCCGATCCAGAAACCGCATGGATATCATCAGTTCATCCCTGGCATACACCATGATTTTGCCCGCCAGTTCCCGTGCAGTGTCCTGCTGCTCCTGTGTCTGTTCCGTCTCCTGCATTCATTTTTCTCCTCTAATATCTGTTAAAACTGTACCTGACCGTTGCTGACCCACCAGACACCACATTCATTCTGGACATATCCCTGATAGGAAAAATCCACACATCCGTTTTTCACCAGCCACCAGCCATTTCCGTTGTCCACCAAACCGTTATAGTTAAAGTCCACGTAGCCATTTCTTATCAGCCACCAGCCATTTCCGTTGTCCACCAGACCGTTATAGTTAAAGTCCACGCCGCCATTTTTCACCAGCCACCAGCCGTTTCCATTGTCCACCAGACCGTTACTTCCGAAATTAACATGTCCATTCTGGATCATCCACCAGCCACAGGCATTCTGTGCCAGGCCCGTATACTGAAAATCTACTTTTCCTGTGGTAATTTTCCACCAGCCATAGGCATTTTCACAGACATCATCATCGAAATTTACTTTTCCTTCACAGACTTTCCACCAGCCATACTGACCACCTACGGTTCCCGGCAGGACATCTGTTGCCTGAAAGCATACCTGGCCTCCATATACATACCACCAGTTGGATCCGTTTTGTTCATAGCCGACATAGCTAAAATCCACCTGACCATTGGTGATCTTCCACCAGCCATAAGCGTTTTCTGCCAGACCGGAAAAATCAAAATCTACCCGTCCATTCGTGATTTTCCACCAGCCACAGGCATTGGAAGCCACTGTATTACAGAAGTTTACCTTGCTGCCGGTGACATACCACCAGGTATCGTTTCCATTTACAAGCCCCCTTACCAGCCCGTTACAATGGAACGTGATCCGGCCGTTTTCCACATACCACCAATCGCCATCTTTTGCGACAAAACCGGTATAATCATATGCCCAGGATCCGTTTTTTACATAAATCCACTGTCCGTCCTGCTGCTGATACAATCCGGTATATGGCCTTCCGGCGGAATCCTCATAATCATAATGTTCCACCACATGCACCGTCAGACGCGCCAGCAATGTACCATCCGACATCCGGGCATCCACATACTGATCCCCGGCTGCTGCACCGGCCGTCAGTGTTCCGGTCCGGAAGTCATAAGATAATCCGGCAGATGTCACGTATCTCACCTGTTTTGACAGATAAACCGGATCCAGTATACCAACCAGCACCATATCATTATTTTTGCGCAGCGTCACCTGACTGACTGCCTGATACTCTGCATCTCTCCAGACGAAATTTCTCTGACCCGCAGAGGCACCGTATACCACTGCATACATATTATCTGCCGCCACAATGCCATTTTCATTATGCCCGATCTGGGAAAAATGGATATCATGATGAGCATCATTGATACAAGTCGGAATAGCATAAGCCCCATTGCGCACCGGATAGGTAAAAATGCCATACGGATATCGATTCTGGAAATACTGTGCCGTCCCTTCATCGGTAATCCACTGTTCATGCACATTGCATACCACATAAATGTTTGACAGTTCCGGGCTGGCACCCATACCATACTGTGCAATACGAGGGCCTGTAAGATAAAGATCATCCGTATATTTGTGTGTGCCGGCTGCAGTTCTTGTGGTAATGATCCCACATTTTTCCACCGGAACACGCGCTGTAAAACCCTGATACATGCTCAGGAAGTACTGTCGGTAATCCGCTGCCTGTATTGTCAGACTGTCCAGCTCCCCCTGCATCCAGAACATAAGCTGATTTCCTGTGGTATAATGTCCTGCTGCAATCTCTGCCGCATAAACCTGTCGTACAAGCTGCGCTGTCACTGCTGCCCGCTCATAGACATCATTTCCCGGTACCCACTCATAAATTCTGGAACCGGAATATGCCAGATTGGCAATCCACACTTTATCTCCGGTCCGCTGCCGCCACTCATAGGCAATGGCACTGTCCATGCCACCTTTCCCCCGGTTTGGAAGCACTTCTGTCGTCAGTGTATTTAACGGATATTGCAGCTCAGTTCCAGCCAGTGAGTACGTACTTGTCAGAGCCTGTGGCACAAATTTATTCGCATTGTAACGCGTTCCATACTCTGACCAGAAAATATCAGTCATATAGTTCGATGGATTCATAGCAGTCGGCAGGTAAGTAGAATACACTGCTCCTGCCGTATTTAAAATATTTTTGTCGTTTTCATATCCTGTATTCCAGGAGCACATGCCCTCCATATTGCTCTGACCCAGCAGATAAATCAACGTCAGCCGTGCCGGTTTTACATCAATACGCAGATTCCTATACTGCGCATTCCTGCCACTGCCCTTTTTCAGTACGACTGTCGCTGTACCGGTGCCGGCAGCTGTCAGTGTTGTATCCGAAGTCTTTACCAGTACATTATTGTCCCTGACATAACTGACCTGACCATTCTGTACCTGACGTGACATCACAATCTGTCCACTGATCCGCTCAATCACATAATCCGGATAATCGTTCTGGATCGAATACCGGTCATCATAATACATCGTCAACGCTGCCTGGTAAGCCAGCTGCTGTGCCAGATCAGACTGTTCTGAAATCTCTGCCGCACGGACTGTCTGCGCACCTGACAGACAAACAAATACCGCACAGATAAACCATATCAAACTCTTTTGAAAATTTTTTTTCATTAAAATCCTCTTTTCCTATTACACCTGTATCTGAAACCTTTTTATGTAGAGAAGCAGCTATCCCAGGCAGATTTTCCTGCAGGAACAGCTAGTGCTTCTCTTTTGCGTTCACCTTTTTATCTATTTTATGAACACATTAATACTAATTAGATAGCATAACAAATTTCATTCATTCTGACAAGACCTCCCGTTTCTTCTCTGTTCGTATAGCCTGTCTCTTCTCTGTTTCTCATTTTTCTTTTTGTCTGCAAAAAGTTCCTCCGTTATCACACAGTTACACCATTTCCTCAATCCGGAGCAATTCGTTATATTTTGCCGTACGCTCCCCCCTGCAGGGTGCCCCGGTCTTGATCTGTCCACAATTGAAAGCCACTGCAATATCTGCGATCATGGTATCCTCTGTCTCCCCGGAACGATGAGATACCACCGTCTGGTAACCGTTTCGTTTCGCCAGCACGATTGACTCAAAGCTTTCGGAAAGAGTCCCGATCTGGTTGATTTTCACCAGTATCGCATTTCCTGCTTTTCTCCGGATGCCTTCTTTCAGACGTTTCGGATTTGTCACAAAGAGATCATCTCCCACAAGCTGCACCTGATCTCCCAAACGCCTCGTCATCTCACACCATCCATCCCAGTCGTTCTCCTGCAGCCCATCCTCAATGGATACAATCGGATAGCGGCAAATCAGTTCTTCATAATAAGAAATCATTTCCTCGGTAGTCCGATGCACCGGCAGTGAAATCGCTTCTGACAGCTTCAGCCTTGTTTCTCCCGGGAAATCATACACCCCGGAATCCTTGTTATATAATTCACTTGCTGCCACATCCAGTGCAAATGCTATCTGCCGGCCCGGTTCATATCCGGCCTCTTCCACTGCACGCATCAGATAATCCAACACTTCCTCTGCATTTTTCAGATCCGGTGCAAATCCACCCTCATCTCCTATGCCAGTGCTATATCCTTCTTTTTCCAGAATTTTTTTTAAACTATGATACACTTCCGCACACCAGCGCAGTCCTTCCCGAAAAATAAAATTGCCTTCATCATCCCGTGCCCCCACCGGCACGATCATAAACTCCTGAAAATCCACCGTGTTGTCTGCATGACGCCCCCCATTCAAAATATTCATCATCGGCATTGGCATCCGGATTCCGTATACTCCGCCCAGATAACGGTGTAATGGCAGATTCAATGCCTTTGCACAAGCCTTTGCACAGGCCATAGAAACAGACAACGTCGCATTTGCCCCAAGATTGCACTTATTCTCCGTACCATCCGTACAATTTAAAATCTGATCGATCAGCACCTGATTTGCTGCATCTTTTCCAAGCAAAACGGCCTTGATCCGGTCGTTGACATTGACCACTGCCTGATGCACGCCTTTTCCGTGATACCGCCCGGAATCCGTATCCCGCAGTTCCTTCGCCTCATGCTCCCCGGTACTCGCCCCAGAAGGTACACTTGCACGCCCGGTAAATACATGTTCCCCGTCCTTTACTTTCACTTCTGCTTCCACTGTCGGATTCCCTCTGGAATCCAGAATCTCTCTCGCATACACATCCACAATTTCCAGATAAACAGCCATATTTTTTCCTTTCTGCATTAAAAGTATAGTTTCCATTCATACAGCTGATATTTTTCAGCCAGAATAGACGATTCTTTGTAAAGCGGACATTCGCAATCCGCTTTCGCCACTTGCTTATTCTGCGTTCAAATAAAAGTATCCGCTATTCTTCTTTTTTTATACATCAATACATAGTTGTCTATACAAAAAAGACATACAAAATACCTTTGGGTTAGAATTGCATTAATTGTACCAAAGGTAGTATTCCAAAAAAAGTGACCGGCATGTATCATTCATTGCTTATACACACCAGTCACTTTTCTGCTTCTACTATTTATTTCAAATTTTTCTTAAATCAGATGGATTTCATTCTCCTCAGCCACATATTTTCCATCATCCATATGTGGTCGTACAAATGGCACTTCTGCTCTGTGATAAAATACATTATGATGGATCCACGCATCCGGATTTCCGGACGGACTGATCAGCCCTCCCAGATCATCCACGCTGACATTATAACGGAATTCATTATGAATGGCTTCTTCCAGGCAGAACATGACACAGCCTCCCTCATTTAAACGACTGTAATTATACTGATATAATGTGCCATCCCCGGAGTCTGCATCCCATGCCATACTATCCTGATTCAGCCGCATATCACGCATTTCATTATAAGTAAGTAATGCATCTTTGCACTTCCATGGCCAGATTCCCGCCGCCACTTTTCCTGCCCGATCCTCCGGTTCAGTATAATAGCGGTCATTCATCTCCAACGCACAACTGTCACCGGAATTGTACTCCACCAGCGGTTTCATGGCATACATCACGGTGATGCCATCACCACCGATTTCCTCCACATAATTGTCTGCGATATAAATGTTATGATGGCCATACCGTTCAAACAACTCATCCGGCAATTCTGCCGTCATAAATTCTTTGCATTTATAACTATATCCAACAGCAATTCCCCAACGACTCGTCCGCTTCAAATGGCATCCTCTGACACTGACATTCTCATATCGTGCCACGCCGGTTTTTTCTTCTGCTTCCGGCTTCAGACAGGTAAAATAAATACCGCCATTATTCATATGTTTATCATACACATTACCTTCTACATCATGAATATATAAATTACTCAGATGTATTTCATGCAACGTTCCACGGTTCTTCGCAATTCCTGCCACACCTGTACGGTTCATCTTGTGTGGAGCAGAATATGTCTCTCCGAATACGCCCCCTTTATTGCTAATCTCCAGATTCTCCACCGTCAGATACTCGCAATCATATAACAATACCGCAGATGAAACATACCCTCTGTATACATGTGTCGGTGCATCAAGCTCATTTCCATAATCCTGATACCAGATGCCCTGACCATTCGTCTGGATCAAAGGCTTCGCACCGTTCCCATATGCACCAATATAAATTGGCTGTTCCTTTGTCCCCTGTACATTCAGGTGTAAAAACTGATTTTCAAACACAGAACCGCGTTCCAGTAACACCTGATCACCCGGCTGTAAATCCAATCGATTTACCGCATATAAACTCTTCAACGGCTGATCCTCTGTTCCGTTATTCGCATCATCGCCGTGAATCGAACTGACATAATAACAATGTCCACAGTTCCCTATGCTGCTTTCACTTTTAGTTTCTTCCGGGCAGCTTTTATCTTCTCTCAGACGCTTCTCCTCCTGCATCTGATTCCAGATTTTTTCAAACTCTGACATCCACTGAACTGCATTATCTGACTTTTCATCTGACACATCCTGTGCCGATATTTCGTTTACGGCCGTTTCACTCAAATATGTATTTGCTGCTACACTTTCTAGGAATTCCTGATACTCCTGTACCTTTAACCACTTTTCAATGATCAGGTCCACTTCTTCATACGAAAACAGATCACCATGATACCTGGTAAACAGATCCTGGTTTGCATCATAAAATGCCCGCTTCTCATCCTCTGTATAAACATGGCATTTATGATTTCCAACCATTTCGCCCTTATATGTCGCAAAAGCCAGCTGTATACTCTTCAGCTCATAATCCAGATACATCTCCGGAGTCAGATACCGCGCACCAAAAGCCACTGTTCCATTTTTCCATGCATCCGCATTCTTCCATTCCGTTTCTGCACGCCGCTGATCCACAGTCTGCTCAACGGCATCAATAAAATGATCGGTACTTCCAATTCCAAACTCTTCTGCCTGCTCATTCATAAAAGCATTCTTTTGTTTCCATCTCTGATAAAAACCATTCGGCGAACAATCCTCATATACACCCTGCAGATTTGCAACCCGATAGGTCGCATAAATTTCCTGCTGATTTTCACACAATTTTCCCATCTTCTTAAACTTCTCCCGATTCTACATTTTAATACAAAGAATCCAAACAGAAACCTACCGTTTGAGAATAATGGTTGAGAACGGTTTCATCTCCCCGGTAACTTCGCCGAAAAGTACTTCTGCCCCGTCAAGTTCCGGTTTGAATGCAGTTGAAACTTTATTAAAGTTCTGGATAAACACATATTCCGCATCCTTACTCTGACGTGTGCACACCTCGATGCCTTCCGGAACTGGCTGTTTCAGCGGTCTTTCAACCCCTGCTTTTGTCACAATTTCTTCATACACGTTATCAAAGAATTTCTGCTCAGCATCTGCACAGATATAATATGCTTTTCCTTTGCCAAACTCATTGACCGTCATAGCCGGTGTTCCTGCATAAAAGTCTTCGCCATATACAAATAACGGCTCTGCTGTCTTTACGTCTACCAACTGGCAGAAACGCTCGCACTGATAAGAGACATCACCAACAACTGCTTTGACTACATTGGTCTCGCCGTCATACAGTGCATCAATTTCTGTGCTGCGCAGTCCCATGACATCCATCAGACCGCCCGGTGTTCCGCCAAGTACACACAGATCGTTCTCATCTACTACACCACTCCAGTAAGTCATAATAAATGTGCCGCCATTTTCCACAAATTTACGGACTTTCTCTTCGAATCCGGCACGGAACATGTAAAGCATCGGTGCAACCACGATCTTGTATCCATCCAGATCCTGCGTCATATCCGGCAGATCCACATTAAGACCTAATTTACGGAATGCATAATAATGCTTCTCGACGGTCTCTTTATAGAACATGCCTTTATTACGCGGTCCCTGAGCTTCTTCTACGGCCCAACGGTTTTCCCAGTCATAAATAACCGCCACATCTGCTTTTACATTTGCATGTTTCAGTTCATCAATCTGTTCTAAGTCTGCACCAACTTCTTTACACTCCTGATATGTCCGCTCGTCCTCTTTTCCATAATGATCGATCAGGGCACCATGGAATTTTTCAAATCCGCCACGACCTTTTCTGATCTGGAAATACATGACACTGTCAGATCCATGCGCTACCGCCTGCAAAGACGCTGTCTCCAACATTCCCGGACGTTTCAATTTGCTGACAGACTGCCAGTTCGTCGGACCCGGACAGGATTCCATCAGGATAAATGGCTCTTTCTTTAACGTACGCATAATATCATGCTGCATGCCGTTATCCATAGCAACAAGACGTTCCGGTCCCTTGTGCCACTGCGGATAGTTATCCCAGGATACCACATCCAGCACTTTTGCCATCTCATGATAATTGATCGTAGGGAAATTATACATCAGATTCGTCGTAACCGGCTTATGATTTCCTGCATCCCGCAATGCCTGGATCTCTGCTTTGCAGAAATCAATCGTCTGATCGCTGACGAAACGTTTCCAGTCCAGAACCAGTCCGTGAATGGATGTCTCACCCAGCGGTGTCGGGCTCTCGATCTGATCAAAATTCTGATAATCATGACTCCAGAAAGCCGTATTCCACTTACGGTTTACTTCCTTGATATCGTTGTTATATTTTTTCTTTAACCAGCCACGGAATGCACTCTGACATAATGGACAATGGCACTCTCCGCCATACTCATTGGAAATATGCCACATTAAAACACCCTGATGATCTCCAAAGCGTTCTGCCAGCTTCATATTTATCTGGCGTACTTTCTGACGGTAAATTGGAGATGTATAGCAATGGTTGTGACGCTGTCCAAAAATATTTTTCTGACGCATCTCATTGACACGCAGCACTTCCGGATAACGATCAGCCAGCCAGTGTGGACGCGCACCGGACGGAGTTGCAAGAAACACATAAATTCCATTTTCATACAAACGATTGATAATTTCTTCCATCCAATCAAAATCATATACACCTTCTTCCGGCTCCAATTTTGCCCATGCAAAAATACCAAGTGAAACCGTATTAACATGTGCTTTCTTCATTAGACGGATATCCTCTTCGAGAATCTCTGGATACTCCAGCCACTGATCCGGATTATAATCTCCACCGTAACATAAACGATCAAATTTCACGCCCATTTTTCATTTCCTTTCCGAACTTATTAAGTTCTGATTCCGTATAGAATCTTTTTATTTATTATAACCGAATAACACTTCCGGTTTTGCTCTGTTTGAAAAACCCCACGGCGAAACCACCGTGGGGTTGCATAAATTGCAATATTATGTTTGAAATGACTATTTATCTCGTCATTATTTAACGGCACCTGTAATACCTTCTGCAAACTGTTTCTGGAGTACAAAGAAGACTACCATAGTCGGGATGGAGCAGAATAATACACCCATCATGATCATACCATAATCAAGTTTGTAACCACCTGTCATATTTGCAATCAACATAACCATATTCAGAGAATCACCATCTGTCATGATTACCTTTGGCCACAGGTATGCATTCCATGCATTCATGAAAGTAATAACTGCTGCAGCTGCATATGTGGATTTCATAACCGGCATATACATCTGGAAAAAGATTTTGATCTCACTCAGACCATCAATTCGTGCAGCTTCTACGATATCTACCGGGAATGCACGGGAATTCTGTCGGAACATCATGATCATAAACGGCGTGGAAATCATCGGAAGGAAGAATCCAACTGCTGTATTGATCAGGTGTGCCTTTGTAAACATACGGTACAACGGAACGATTGTTGCTACCTGAGGAATCATCATACCAAGAAGGATAACTGAAAATAATTTATCTTTCCATTTGTCATGATAAATCTCATATCCATAACCTGCCAGTGAACAGATGAGCAGACAGATTATGGTAACTGAAATTGCATAAACGAAAGAGTTCTTCATTGCCAGTGCCAGCGGCTGCTGATCGATCAGATTTCTGAAGTTCTCAAGTGCTGCTGTACCAAATGTTAATTTACCTCTCGAAATATCAACATAGTCATTTGTAGCAGCCATGATCATCCAGTAGAACGGGAATACCGATACCAGAGACACGATTGCAAGGAAAATATAAGTAGGAATCAGACGACGCTGAATCATTGATTTGTTTTTCTTTTTAGTCACGTGTATCACCTACTTTCATATTGATAAACGCAAGGATTGCCACAAGGATAAATACGAAGAATGACATTGCGGATGCGTATCCGAAGTTAGGAGAACGCACGAAACATGTGTTGTAAATATAATGTGACATTGTAATGGTTGCATTTGCAGGTCCGCCGTTTGTCAGGTTGACTGACTCATCGAACAGCTGCAATGTACCGTTAATTGACATGATAAATGTCATGATAATTGTCGGTTTTAACAATGGTACAGTAATGCTCCAGAATGTCTTCCATCCGTTGGCACCATCAATTTTAGCTGCCTCATATACGGAGTACTCAATGTTCTGTAAGCCGGCCAGGTAAAATACCATGTTGTAACCTGTCCATCTCCATACCAGCGCGATAATGATTACAAACTTGGCGCTCATGGCATGTCCAAGGAAATTATATCCTGTATCAAGAATACCAAGTCCGATTAAAGCATTATTGATAAATCCATCCTGAGCGAACAGGAAACGGAAAATCAATGCATAAGATACCAGAGATGTTGCACATGGAAGGAATACACATGTACGGAAGAAGCCTCTCAGTTTCAGATCTCTGTTGTTCAAAAGCTGTGCAAGTAAAATTGCAAGCACAAGCATAATTGGTACCTGAATAATCAAGTAAAAGAATGTATTTCCAACGGAACGTAAAAATACTTTATCCTGGAACATACGTACATAATTTGAAAATCCGGTAAAGTGCATATTCAGACCTCTACCAGTCTGTAAAGAAATGATAAATGCCTTTACCATCGGGAAAAAGCTCATAATTGCAATCATTGCAGATGCCGGCACCAGGAATAGCCATCCTGCCGCTTTCTGCTTTGCAACTAAGGTCATGCCTTTTTTCTTAGGTTCCACCTCAAAACCCCCTTCGCAAATAATATTCGGGGAACTGCCAGGCAGCCCCCCGCATATTTTTAAAAATAGGTTGTCATCTCAAAATCAGAAATGAATTACTGCATAGAAAATTCAACTTCAGCCTGTGCATCAGCAATTGCGGAATCAATATCAGCACCGTTCATGATGTTCTGGATCTGTGTTCCGATTGCATTACGTCCATCATAGTAGTATGGGCTTGTATTGTTTGCAGGTGTCAGTTTGGAGAACTCTACAATCTGTTTGAAGATTGGCTGATTGTTCCAGTATGCCTGTGGCTCTGCATATGCTGCGGAATCTCCTGCCGGAAGGTATGTAGTAATTGCACCTGTGGTCGGAAGAATCTTCTCATACAGCTCTACGCTGCCTGCAAATGTGCTCTTTAAGAAATCAATTGCCAGATCTTTGTTCTTGCAGTTGGATGTAATATACCAGGAAGAACCACCGTTGTTAGAGTAGTTTGTTGCGTTTGGAGTTTTGATCAGTTTCGGCATATTTGTGATTTCCCATTTGCCTGCTGTATCATCCATACCCATGATAGTAGCTGTGATCCAGTTACCATTGATAACACCACAAACACTTCCTTTTGTGATAGATGTTACATAATCATCCCATTTGTTTACTTCAAGGTAAATACCTTCGTCTACCATTGTTTTGTAGATGTCGATACACTCTTTTAATGCGTCATTGTCTGTCATAGCCGGTTTTCCATCTTCATCAAAGAGGGAAGCTCCTGCGGACTGAAGCATCATCATGATCTGATCTGGAGAATCAGCCTGTCCGGATAACATGTATACACCTGTTTTCTCTTTAACATCTTTAGCGATCTCGATAAATCTGTTCCAGTCAATATCTGTCAGATCTGCTGTTGTGTAGCCAGCCTGCTCAAGAATATCTGTTCTGTAAGCACCGATTACAGCACCGTTATCAAACGGAACACCGTAGTTTTTGCCATCAACTGTTGAATAAGCAAGTTTTCCAGCCGGGAACTGAGAGAAATCAATTCCGGAATCTGTTAAGTCTTCAAATGCTTCCGGATAAGCTGTTACGAATTTCTGATAAGAGTTATCCTGCATCAGAACGATATCCGGTAATGTGGAGAGATCTCCGCCTTCTGCTGCTGCGATTAATTTGGACTCACAGTCATCGGATAATGTCTCAACTACTTTGAGTTTGAAATCCGGATGATCAGCTTTGTAGAGGTTTCCAGCTTCTTCGATTGCCGGAATATTGAATTTTGGATCCCATGTCCAAACTGTTAAGGTGTTGCCACCCTCACTTGCTCCGCCATCAGACTCAGCTGCTGCGGATGTGTCATTGCCTTTTGCGCCACCCTTGTCACCGCCATTGCTGCCACAAGCTGCCATAGAAGCTACCATAGCACCAATGAGCATAAGTGAAATTACTTTCTTTTTCATGTTTTCTCCTCCTCATGAATTATTCTGATGCATAAAGTCATTTGTTCATATTAATCAAATATTGTTTTATCTCCTGCATCAAGATGTACATATTATACTATACACACATATAGTATAGTTTGCATTTTTTCTCACGATACACGCATATTTGACTTTTTATCGTCATGTTGCATATTTTTTATTTTTAATGGTATCTTCTTTTTATCTTTTTTTGCATTTTTCTCTTTTTTTCGACTATTTTCTTTCACTTTTTCGTGTTTTTCACGAATAAAATACGGGGATTCTACAATATTTTCACCAATTACCGTATGGTAATGTAAAAAAGAATCATATGGCAGTTATCTGTTTTCTAACCACACATATGATTCTTTTTCTTTTTTCATAATATTTACCAGCCTTTTTCCACCAGTATATTGAAATCTGCCAGTCTGGTTTCAAAATTCTCCGGTGACTTTTTCCAGTGATACGGTGACGTACCCACGATTCGTTTGAAATTCCGGTTAAACGTAGATGTCGTGGAAAATCCCACCTTCACAGCAATTTCTTCCATGGAATACCCCGTTTTACGAATCATATCACAGGCTTTTTTAATCCGGACCTGATTCAGATAATCCACCGGTGTCATTCCCATATTTTCCTCAAAGAGTCTGCGAAAATGAGACTCACTCATATGACACACAGAAGCAATCTGCGCAATCTTTGTCGGATTGGCAAAATTATCACGGATGTGCTCCAGTGCAGGACGAATCTGATCGAATCCGTTCTTCTGGCGTACACCTTCCGTAGTCGGACCCAGCTTATTGTTCAGCCGGGCGAGCATCATCATCAGAGACAAGGAAAGGCCTCTGACACTCTCCCGGTAAAAATCCGGTTTCTGCTGCATCTCATAAAAAATAGCAGAAACAATGCGGTTCAGATTCGGAACCGTCTCCTTTTTACCGATGTATGCTCTCTGGTTGATATTTTCCAACATCTTCTGCTGCATCAAAATATCATCCGGATAAACGGATGCCAGGATCTTCTCCGGGTCTACAAATAAGTAAGCCCATGTATTTCCTTCCGGTGCCTGCGGCATCGTGCTGTGCGGGAAATTTGCGGGGATAATACTCAGCATACCGGTTTCAAAATGTACGTTTTCTTCTTCCAGGCGCATAATACCATATCCCTGAACGCAAAGGCCGATCTCCAACAGATTGTGAAAGTGAAGCCCGTCTTCCTCTGTCTGGTATTTATTCTGCCAGTTCTGATTCTGTAAGGCAATCAGGAACTCGTTTTGCGGAATATCGTAATAGCGCAATTCCATTTTACCTTTTGCTTTTTTCATCGCATATACACCTTCTGCGGATAAACACGTTTGACTGCTTCCAGCATGCTGTCGTTCAAATCCAGTAACAGTTTGATTTTTTCTTTGTTCTCATACACGATCATCGTATAATACGGAATATTGTCATCGTAAGAAGTATAGTCAAACTTTTTCAGTTTTTCCGTACCACCGTTCTTGCGATATTTTGCCACAGCTTCATGCCAGTTCGGTGCGATCACTTCCATATCCTGCATCATCAGCGTATGTGCTGTTTTCCGGCGCCGCTTTCCCCGGATCACAGCTATGGTCAGCACGCCGTTTTCCAGGCAATATTCGTACTCCCGGTCAGTATTAATAGAAAAAATATAGTACAGCACTGCAAACAAAAATGCAGGAAGCATCAGTCCCGTATCAAAAATGATTGCAAGAATTACCAGTACCACAGCCATCACAACCATAAATATGGACAATGGTTTTGCAAACCGTTTTGATTTCCGCTTTACCTGTTGCGTAATCTTATAGTCATTCATTCAGTCAAAAAAATCCTTTCAGTCCGCATATCCGTTTGGATTCTGACTCTGCCATCTCCAGGAATCGGCACACATATCCTCAATACCGTACTGAGCCTCCCAGCCAAGCTCTTTCTTTGCTTTTGCCGGATCACAGTAGCACATAGCGATATCACCCGGGCGACGCGGTTTAATTGCATAGTTAATCGCATGTCCGCATGCTTTTTCAAATGCATGAACTACCTGAAGTACACTGTATCCGTTTCCGGTACCGAGATTGTAAATGGATACACCCTCATTATCTGCCAGCTTCTCAACAGCTTTTACATGACCGAGTGCCAGATCTACGACATGGATATAATCACGCACGCCGGTTCCATCCGGTGTATCATAGTCATCTCCGAATACACCAAGGCATTCTAATTTTCCGATAGCAACCTGAGCGACATACGGAAGCAGATTGTTCGGGATACCTTTCGGATCTTCACCAATCTTACCGCTCTTGTGTGCTCCGATCGGATTAAAGTAACGAAGTAATACTACATTCCATTCCGGATCAGAAGTATGGATATCTGTCAGGATCTGCTCTAACATACTCTTGCTCCAGCCATACGGATTGGTGCATGTTCCTTTCGGGCACTCTTCTGTGATCGGGATGATTGCCGGATCTCCATATACTGTTGCGGAAGAACTGAAGATGATATTTTTGCATCCGTGATGACGCATAACATCTGTCAGCACAAGTGTTCCGCCGATATTGTTCTGATAATATTCGATTGGTTTTGCGACAGACTCGCCAACTGCTTTTAATCCTGCGAAATGGATAACAGCATCGAACTTGTTTTCATCGAAAACTTTGTTCATGGCATCTCTGTCCTGAATATCTGCTTTGTAAAATTTTACTGCTTTGCCTGCGATTTCCTGTACACGATCCAGTGCTTTTTCGCTGGAATTGTAAAGATTATCTACGACAGTTACTTCATAACCTGCGTTCAGCAGTTCGACACATGTATGGCTTCCGATGTAGCCTGCGCCTCCGGTTACTAAAATATGCATACTAATTTCCTCCTTATATATACATTTTTATAACGGTTCAGAACCAGCCCGTAAAATTGCATTTACGATGCGCCCCTGAATAGTTATATTCTATAAACTTGCAATAAATCTGTCAAATGCTTTTCTGCCTTCTTCGGTGCATTTATATACACCGGCATCTTCCAGTACCTTTACAAAAACTTTTCCGATTTCCTGCTGCAGAATATCTTCTACATTTTCTTCCGTAAATGTATACTGATCACGGAAAGTCTCTACCCAGTCTGCATGTTTTTCAATGGTCTCATTGGAACGGATGTCTTTGCCTTCCAAAATATAGGTAGCCAGCTCATCCATCTCATTCTTCAGACGGGCCGGAAGTACCGCAAGCCCCATTACCTCGATCAGACCGATATTTTCTTTTTTGATGTGGTGCAACTCTGCATGCGGATGATATACACCCAACGGGCATTCTTCCGTGGTGATATTGTTACGCAATGCCAGATCCAGCTCATATTTGCCATCACGCATACGCGCGATCGGTGTGATCGTATTATGCGGTTCTCCATCTGTCTCTGCAAAAACAAATGCATCTTCATCGGTATAACCACGCCATGCTTTCAGAATGTGATCTGCAAGTTCTACCAGTCTTTCATCATCATTGCTGCGGATACGGATCACAGATAACGGCCAGTGCACAATACCTGCTTCCACATCTTCAAATCCCGGAATGGTAATGTTCTTCTCAAACTCTGCCTTTTCCATGGCAAAGGTGTAGTGTCCTCCCTGGAAATGATCATGGCTCAAGATAGAACCGCCAACAATCGGCAGATCCGCATTGGACCCAAGGAAATAATGTGGAAACTGTTTTACAAAATCAAACAGTTTACGGAAGGTAGCACGTTCAATTTTCATCGGTGTATGCTCGCCGTTAAATACGATGCAGTGTTCGTTATAATATACATACGGTGAATACTGAAATCCCCAGTTTCCACCATTGATTGTGATCGGAATGATACGATGGTTCTGACGGGCCGGATGATTCAGACGCCCTGCATAACCTTCATTTTCCACACAAAGCTGACACTTCGGATAAGCAGACTGTTTTGCCAGTTTTGCTGCCGCAATGGCTTTCGGATCTTTTTCCGGTTTACTCAGATTGATGGTGATATCGATCTCGCCATACTCTGACGGCACTTTCCAGCGACGGTCTTTTGCAATACGATCCTTACGGATATAGTTGGTAGCCACACTGAAGTTATAATAATGATCGGTCGCTTTCTTCGGGTTTTCTGCATAGTCCTCACGGAATTTCGCGATCACCTGTGCCGGACGCGGGGTCAGACAGTTCATCAGCTTTGTATCAAACAAATCTCTGGATACGATTCCACCATCCTCCAGTACACCGCTCTCCAATGCTTCATCCAGAAGATGCCCCAATGTATCTGCCAAATCGATCTCTGTGCCGACTTCTTCGGCTGTCGGTGCCTCATAATCATCTTTTTTCATTACTTCAAGAATCTGGTTCGTACTGTAAATCCGCTCCTCCTCCGGGATCAGACCGGACTCAATTCCGTACTGTACTAGTCTTGCCACATATAAATCAGACATTTCGTATGTTCCTCCTCCTATCACACAGCAGTAAGAATGCCGAAGGCATTCCTGCATTATGCTAATACTCTTCCGCCGTCACCGATTTCTACTACATAGAAATCAGCCGCATAACCGATTTTCTCCAGATATGCTTTTCCTACATTTTCAATAAATTTATCTACGCAGTCTGTTTTTACAATACTTACGGTACAACCACCGAAGCCTGCTCCGGTCATACGGGAACCGATAACGCCTTCCTGCTCCCATGCATTCTCTACCAATGTATCCAACTCAATGCCGGTTACTTCGTAATCGTCACGGAGGGATACATGAGATGCGTTCATCAGTTTTCCGAACTCTTCCAGATTACCTGCTTTCAGGGCATCTACTGCTTTTAATGTACGCTGATTCTCGTAAACGGCATGTTTTGCACGACGCTGACGTACTTCACTCTTGATCAGATCTTTGTTTGCCTCAAACTCTTCCTCAGAAAGTTCACCAAGTGCTTTGATGTCCAGTTTTGTCTGAAGTTCTGCCAGAGCTTCCTCGCACTCTGCGCGGCGCTCGTTGTATTTGGAATCTCCAAGACCACGTTTCTTGTTGCTGCATGCGATAACAATCTTCTCATCTGCCAGTTTGATCGGTGCATATGTATAGGAAAGATCACTGGTATCCAGGAAGATAGCCTGATCTTTTTTGCCCATTGCGATGGCAAACTGATCCATGATACCACAATTTACACCATTAAAGTTATTCTCGGAATACTGACCAAACAATGCAATGTCAATCATGGAAATATCATCATATCCAAAGAGATCACGCAGTGCTACGCCGGTTACAACTTCTACGGATGCAGAAGAGGAAAGTCCGGAACCATTCGGGATATTTCCGAATAACAGCATATCAAAACCACAGTCAACCGGGTAGCCTTTCTCAATGAATGCCCATACAACCCCCAGTGGATAGTTAGTCCAGTCAAGTGCTTTGTCATATTTCAGATTATCAAGACTCGCCTCGATCACACCAAGACTCTCAAAGTTTGTAGAATAAAAACGGAAGTTGCGGTCTTCACGTTTTCTGACAATCGCATAGGTACCAATGGTCAGTGCACATGGAAATACATGTCCGCCATTATAATCGGTATGCTCACCGATCAGGTTTACTCTGCCCGGAGCAAAATAGCTGCGGATATCACCTTCGCTTCCAAATTTTTCTTTAAATACTTTTACTAACTGCTCTTTCATCGAACCCCTCCATCTTCTTCATTTTTCTTTTTATTACATTTTAACACTCCAGAGCCAGTGTTTTTCTTTTCCGCTCTGATTAAGTTCATTGTACTTTCTTTCTGCAAAAATTCCTATATGGAAATGTGTGCAAAATATGTAAAAATGTTGTTTTTTCTTTTCCTTTATGCTAATCTTGATTTATCATAGGGGGCAAAAAAATGAGTGATTTTTACAAAGATTCTTACAAAATACGCAAATATGAACTTTTTTCCCTGTCAGTATGCAATGTAGGCCATCAAAAATGTGACCCAAACCACCACTGGGGACCCGGTGTGAAAGATCATTACCTGATCCACCACATCGTGACCGGCAAGGGATACTATCACTGCAATGGAAAACTCTATACACTGAAGGCCGGGGATTCCTTTCTGATCTATCCAAATCACGAAGTCTGGTACTATGCTGACAAGGAAAATCCATGGGAATATTCCTGGATTGGATTTACCGGAAACGATGCACCTTCCATACTGAAGGCCACACGGTTCACACCATCCTTTCCGGTGACCTACAATAACATCCACAGCGGTGAGATCAACCAGCGCATGAACCAGATTTACAATACCCGGGGCAATGACTTTATCAACTCGGTGGAAATGGCCGGTTATCTGTACATGCTCCTTGCTATTTATATGAGGGAAGCAGAAAATAAGAACAAACTGAGCCGTAAGGAAAGTTATGTCATAAAAACCATTGAGTACATTTCTTCCAATTACAGTTCTCCCATTACCGTGAATGACATGGCAGCATATGTCGGGCTGAGCCGCAGCTATCTGTGCCGGGCATTTCAGGCGGTACTGAACAAGTCCCCGAAAGAATATCTGAGTGAGTATCGCATCAAGCAGGCATGTTATCTGCTGACGCATAATGAAATGTCTATGATCGATATTGCAGAATCCGTTGGATTTGAAAACAGTCTCTACTTTTCCAAGGTATTTCATAAACAGATGGGGATGCCGCCCACGGAATATGCACGGCAGCACAAAACTCCTGATTAAAAGACTTAGAATCTATTTTTTATTTTAATTTAAGGCGAAATCAGAGAAAATTTCCTCACTCACTAGACGTTCATTACCCTCATTTCACTTCGGTTTCATCGCGCTCGTTCCCACGCCTGAAAAAGAGGTCGTTCCCACTCGCGCAAAACCTCGTAAAACTCGGTCATTCACTTAATCGTTCGTTGAGGAAATTTTCTCTGATTTCGCCATTTACATATTGAAAAATAACAATAAAAATATTTTTCACCTAATTACAAAGGTCAGGCAGACGGCATGTTATGTTATCAACATTCTGTGCAGAACACGCCATGTAACATTACTCGCATCTGTTTTTTGCACGTGCGACACAATGCGCATTTTAGTAATCCCGTATATGCACGCGCGGCATATAATGGCACCGTAGTGTAAATAGAACAAAACTGAAAATAACTCCAAACAATGGATCGTTGGAAAATTTTCGTCGTGGCTGTTGCGTCTGGCCCGACCGCGTGAGTGTGTCTGAGGCTGCTGTTTTTGCAGCCGAGTTCGCGGGAGCGGTCGGAGATAAGCGACGCAACGGACACAGAAAATTTTTCATGTCCATGTTGGAGTTATTTTCAGTTTGTTCTTTAATAATTTACAAGAAGCAGAATTTTACACGTTGATTTCTGCTGTCATTCCAAGTATTTCTTTGTTTGCTTCCAGAACCGGATTTACATGGTTTTTCAGGAAGTTTTCCACCTGCAGCGGAGCACGTCCCACATATTTGGATGGATCCATATTTGCCTGCAGATCTTCCAGTGTCAGGCCGAAACTTTCATCTGCTGCGATAAGTTCCAGAAGATTATTGTCCAGACCATTCTGTTTTACATTTGCACCAGCCTCCATGGAGAGCTGACGGATTTTTTCATGAAGTTCCTGACGATCTCCACCGTTCTTTACAGCATCCATCATGATATTCTCTGTAGCCATAAACGGAAGTTCACTCATCAGATGTTTGGTAATAACTTTATCATATACGACCAGTCCGTCTACGACGTTCAGGCACAGATCAAGTACGCCGTCAATAGCAAGGAAGCCTTCTGCCACACTGAGACGTTTGTTTGCAGAATCATCCAGTGTACGCTCGAACCACTGGGTTGCGGATGTGATCGCCGGATTTAAGGCATCGATCATCACATATCTGGAAATGGAAGCAATACGCTCACTTCTCATCGGATTTCTCTTGTAAGCCATTGCAGAAGATCCAATCTGATTTTTCTCAAACGGTTCTTCTACTTCTTTCAGATGCTGAAGCAGACGGATATCATTTGACATTTTATGTGCACTTGCAGCGATTCCTGCAACAACGTTCAATACTCTGGTATCTACTTTTCTGGAATAAGTCTGTCCGGATACCGGATAGCAGTCCTTGAATCCCATCTTTGCTGCAATCATCGGATCAATCTTGTCGATGGTTTCCTGATCTCCTTCAAATAATTCCAGGAAACTTGCCTGTGTTCCTGTGGTTCCTTTAGAACCAAGTAATTTCAACGAGTCAAGCACATAATCAAGATCTTCCAGATCCATCAGGAATTCCTGTGTCCACAGTGTGGCACGTTTTCCAACTGTAGTCGGCTGTGCCGGCTGGAAATGAGTAAAGGCCAGCGTCGGCAGTTCTTTGTAACGATCGGCAAATTTTGCAAGCTCTGCGATAACGTTTACCAGTTTTTTACGAACTAATTTCAGAGCCTCAGACATCAGAATAATATCTGTGTTGTCGCCAACGTAACAGGATGTCGCACCGAGATGAATAATGCCTTTTGCTTTCGGACACTGTACACCATATGCGTAAACATGAGACATCACGTCATGACGCACCAGTTTTTCACGTTCTTTTGCTACTTCGAAGTTGATGTCATCTTTGTGTGCTTTCAGCTCATCAATCTGCTCCTGTGTAATATCCAGGCCCAATTCCTTCTCTGTTTCAGCAAGTGCGATCCAGAGACGTCTCCATGTACGGAATTTCATTTCCGGTGAAAAAATATACTGCATTTCCTTGCTTGCATAACGCTCAGAAAGCGGACTTGTATATCTATCTGTACTCATAGTTGTTCTCCTCATTTCTGTTAATTTTCATTGCATTCAAGTCGAACGCACGTGAGACTTGGTGCGTGATTCTGGTCAGCGAAAGCTGACATATTCTTCTCAGAATCACTGCACTCTACACTTCGTTTCGGTCGGCGCAAAACCATTGTCTCCCAGACAATGTGCGCCCACGTGGAGCGTTTATCGCTCATATTCGCCACGAATGTCTTCTGTCGGCGGAGCTAACGGATATGTCCCTGTGAAACATCCCTCACAGATCGGCAGACCGCTCACCATTTCCTTCAGACGTTCAATGCGCAGATAGCCAAGGGAATCTGCTCCGATCAGATCACGGATATCCTCAATCGAACGATTGTAAGCAATCAGCTGCTCTCTGGCAGGGATATCTGTTCCGAAGTAACACGGCCATAAGAATGGCGGTGCACTGATACGCACATGCACTTCTTTTGCACCTGCTTCCTTCAGCATATTTACGATCAGGCCAGATGTCGTTCCCCGCACGATGGAATCGTCGATCATAATGATCCGCTTTCCTGCAACTGCTTCTTTTACAACATTTAATTTTACGCGGACACTCTGCTCTCGGCTGCTCTGTTTCGGCTTGATGAAAGTACGTCCCACATAACTGTTTTTGACAAATGCGGTACCGTATGGAATGCCGGATTCCATGGCATAGCCAAGAGCGGCCGCATTTCCGGACTCCGGAACACCTACCACCAGATCTGCCTCTACCGGAGAATCCTGCGCCAGGAATCTTCCGGCTTTGATTCTGGCATCATAAACACTGATGCCGTCAAAGTGACTGTCAGCTCTTGCAAAATAAATATACTCAAAAATACATCTTCCCTGTTTGCACGGATCAATGGCGTTTGTCATATCAGATGAAATCTCGCCCTCACCGTTAATGGTAACGACCTCACCCGGTTTCACATCACGTACAAACTCTGCACCGATCGTCTCCAGGGCGCAGGTTTCAGATGTAATAATATAAGAGTTGTCACGTTTGCCGATACATAATGGCTTGAATCCATATGGATCGCGGGCACCGATCAATTTTCTCGGACTCATGACAACGATAGAATACGCACCTTTCATTTTTGCGGCAGCGCGCTGTACGGCTTCCTCAACGGTACCGACTTTCAAACGCTCTCTTGCAATGTGATATGCGATAACTTCAGAATCAATGGTTGTCTGAAAAATTGCACCTGTATATTCCAGATCGTGACGCAGTTCATTGGCGTTGATCAGGTTTCCGTTGTGAGCCAGTGCCAGTGTACCTTTCACATAATTCAGCACTAACGGCTGTGCATTTTCTCTGGTGGATGCACCGGCAGTAGAATAACGCACATGACCGACACCGATATCACCTTTCAGACGCTCCAGTTTCTCTGCATCAAATACTTCATTGACAAGCCCCATATCCTTAAAACTGGATACTTTACCTTTCGGTCCCTGTGTCTCGCTGACTGCGATACCGCAGCTCTCCTGTCCACGGTGCTGCAGGGCGAACAGGCCATAATAAATGGTAGATGCCACATCTTGTCCGTCTAAATCATAGATACCAAAGACACCGCACTCCTCATGTAATTCGTCCTGTGCAATGGTCTGTTCCATTTTGTTTTCCAGCATGAATCTATTCCCTCCAACTATGCGGTTTATGCCTGGAATTCTTTTCCAGTCAACAGTTCATATGCTTCCTTATATTTATCAACTGTCTTTTTAATTACTTCTTCCGGGAGCAGGTAATCGCTGTCCGGATTTGCTTTTAACCAGTCTCTTACAAACTGTTTGTCATAGGACGGCTGTCCTTTACCCGGCTCATATCCCTCTAATGGCCAGAAACGGGAGCTGTCCGGTGTCAGCATCTCATCACCGAGGATGACATTGCCGTTCTCATCCAGACCAAACTCAAATTTTGTATCTGCAATGATAATCCCTTTGCTTAATGCGTACTCTGCACATTTTTTGTAAAGTGCAATGGTGTAATCACGCAATTTCTCAGCATACTCCTGTCCTTTGCCCGGATAGATTTTCTCCAGATTGATCACTGTCTGCTCAAAACTTACATTCTCATCATGATCACCGATCTCGGCTTTTGTGGATGGTGTGTAGATCGGCTCCGGCAGTTTCTCGGATTCTTTTAATCCCTCCGGAAGTTTGATGCCACAAACGGTTCCGTTCTCACAGTAGCTTGCCCAGCCGCTTCCTGTAATATAGCCACGTACAATACACTCTACCGGCAGCATCTCAAGTTTCTTACATTTCATGCTGTTTCCATCAAATCTCTCATTCTGGAAAAATTCCGGCATATCTTTTACATCCGTTGAAATCATATGGTTCGGTAAAATATCCTTTGTAAAATCGAACCAGAACTCTGACATTTTTGTCAGAATCGTACCTTTTTTCTCTACTTTATTTTTTAAAATTACATCAAAAGCAGAAATTCTGTCTGTTGCGGTAATGATCAGGCTGTCACCAATATCATAAACCTCACGTACTTTTCCCTCTTTCACCGGTTTGAATGTCTGAATACTCATAGCGATTGATTCCCCTTTTCTCTGTATTGTACTTATTTAGTCTCTGTATTTTCCGCAAACGATTCTGTTTACAAAAACATGGTCAAACCATATACATTGTATTTATCATAAACAGAACTTTTGCAACGTAATTTAAGTATAATACATTTGAAAAACATTCGTCAATCAACAAAGGCTTCAGAATGGAAAAGTGCATGTAGAAAATCCCGCTTTATTTATTAGTATTTTTGTATATTTTTTCTCTTTTATTAGTATTTCTAATATTTATTTCCTATTCTGCTTCTATAAATGATTCTGCCTTCACACTACGCCGATAGATTATCACTGCAAATACTGCACTCAATGCTTCTGTCACCCAAAAAGCATGCCATACGCCAGCAGCTCCAAAGAATCGACTAAAAATAAATGCCAGCGGAATAATCAGTACCACATAACGCGATAAGGAAATAAGTAAAGATGGTATTCCTTTCCCTAATCCTTCGAGTGCACCACAGGCTGTAACAGACACTGCGGATAAAATGAACCCGAAACAGATAATATGTAATGCAGTCACACCATTCTGAATAGTTTGTGGATTTTCAGCAAATGCCCCCATCAGTTTTCCCGGAATTGTCAGGCACAGGATCATGCCTGCTGTCATAATGCAAATATTCAAGAGCAATGTCAGGCGGTACAGCTGTTCCACACGTTTATGCTCTCCTGCACCATAGTTGTAGCCGATCAGTGGGCGCATCCCCTGAATAATTCCGTTAGCCGGCATGTATAAGAACGTTTGCAGTTTATAATAAATACCAAGCACCAATACATATGTCTGGGAAAATGCTGCCAGAATCGCATTCAGCGCTGTGGTCAATACAGAGGTCAACGCCATATTCAAAATGGCCGGCACACCGATACTGTAGAGCCGCTTCGCCACTTCCCTGGTCAAATGCAAATATTCCCGACGGAAGGCCACCCGCTTTGGTCTTTTCAGATATGCAGCTATATAAATCACAATCGGTACACACTGTCCGAATCCGGTTGCCAGTGCAGCTCCTGCAATTCCAAGTTCCGGAAATGGTCCGATGCCGAAAATAATCATCGGATCCAGTATAATATTCAGGACACATCCGATCAGCAGGCTTATCATGGTGATTTTCATATTTCCAATCGCCTGATTCATTTTTTCAAAAGTCAGATTCACACTAAGAATAACAGAAAAAGAAAATACAATCGTTGCATAACGTACCCCCAATGCGATCACATTTGCATCTGTGGTAAATAATCTCAAAAAATACGGAATGCCGATGATACATAAAATCATCATGACAATCCCGTGGATCACTGCCAGCACCATCCCCTGTGTCAGTGCCTCATCTGCTTTGTCTCTTCTTCCCGCGCCAAGATACTGGGCGATCATAGCATTAATACCTACACCAAAACCAATCGCCACTGCATTAATAAAGTTCTGAATCGGAAATACCAGAGAGAGTGCCGTCATGGCATCCTCACTGATCTTTGCCACAAAATAACTGTCTACAATATTGTAAAGTGAGTTTACCGCCATAGAAATGACCATCGGAAGGGACATCGACAACAATAGCGGGAAAATCGGTTTTTCTTTCATAAATGTTTCGTTCAATTGCTTATACTCCTTCTACCAGAAATTCAAGTCGAACGCACGTGAGACCTGGTGCGTGATTCCGGTCAGCGAAAGCTGACATATTCTTCTCAGAATCACTGCACATACTCGCGGAGCGTTTATCTCAGTCGGAGATTGTACTCCCACTGAGAAAGACTTGTTATTACTCACCACTTGCAGAAGTGGGAGTCTTCTCGACTGAGATAAATTCAGAGCCAAACGGTCTTGCGGATGGCTCTGAATTGTAAAAGCATTGTTAATATTATCTTATTTATTATAGTTTACGATTTTGCCGAAGTCAGCTTTCAGAGAAGCGCCGCCTACCAGACCACCATCGATGTCCGGTTTTGCAAATAACTCAGCTGCATTTCCTGCGTTTACAGATCCGCCGTACTGGATGCGGATTGCTTCTGCAGTTGCCTCATCATAAACTTCAGCGATGCATGCACGGATTGCGCCGCATACTTCCTCTGCCTGATCAGAAGTAGCTGTCTCACCGGTTCCGATTGCCCAGATTGGCTCGTAAGCGATCACTGCTGTTTTTGCCTGATCTGCTGTTACGTTCTGGAATGCGATCTTGATCTGCATACGGATCCAGTCAAGGTAGATTCCCTGTTTTCTCTGTGTCAGAGTCTCACCACAGCAGATGATCGGTGTGATACCATGCTCAAAAGCTTTCAGAACTTTTTTGTTTACAGTCTCATCTGTCTCTGCAAAATACTCTCTTCTCTCAGAATGTCCGAGAACAACGTATTTTACACCTGCGTCAACTAACATATTCGGGGAAATTTCACCTGTATAAGCGCCACTCTCCTCAAAATACATGTTCTCTGCACCAATGCAGATGTTGCTGTCTTTTGCAGCAATCATAGCCGGGATGATATCGATAGCCGGTACACAGAATACTACATCTACATCCTCATTTGCTACTAACGGTTTTAACTCGTTCACCAGAGCAACTGCCTCGCTCGGTGTTTTGTTCATTTTCCAGTTACCTGCGATAATTTTTCTTCTAGCCATTTCGCTTTTTCTCCTTACATTTCAATTCAATACATAAATCTCCAAAAATTCCAGATATGGAATCAGTGCAAGGCAGATGAGACGCAGACGTACATAGAGGTACGTCAAGTCTCATCTAACGAAGCAATTATTTCATATATAGGATTGATTATAATTTTTCAGAAATTCAATTAGTACAAGACAGGGAATGTGAAGGCGTACAGAGTAGTACGCCGAACATTTCCTAACGCAGTAATCATTGAATTTATGGAAAATTTACTTGTCGTTTGCTGCTGCTACGCCAGGCAGTTCCTTTCCTTCAAGGAATTCCAGAGAAGCTCCGCCACCTGTGGAAATATGTGTCATCTTGTCACCAAATCCAAGCTGGTTTACAGCTGCTGCAGAATCACCGCCACCGATGATTGTTGTAGCATCTGTCTCTGCCAGAGATTTTGCAACTGCAATGGTACCTTTTGCAAGGATTGGGTTCTCGAATACGCCCATCGGTCCGTTCCATACAACTGTTTTTGCGGATTTTACTGCATCTGCATATAACTCAGCTGTTTTTGTTCCGATATCAAGACCTTCTTTGTCAGCCGGAATTGCATCAGATGCAACAACTTCTACTGCGATCTCTGCATCAATCGGATTCGGGAAACCATCTGCGATTGTAGTATCGATTGGGAGAAGTAATTTCTTGCCAAGTTTCTCAGCTTTGTCCATCATCTCTTTGCAGTAATCGATCTTTGTATCATCTACCAAAGAGTTTCCTACTTCATATCCTTTTGCTTTCAGGAATGTAAATGCCATACCACCACCGATGATCAGGGTATCACATTTTTCAAGCAGGTTGGAGATTACGTTTAATTTATCTGCTACTTTTGCACCGCCAAGAATTGCCACGAACGGTCTCTCCGGTGTATTTACTGCGTTTCCGAGGAAATCGATCTCTTTCTGCATTAAGTAACCAACGACAGCAGTATCAACCAGACCTGCAACACCTACGTTGGAGCAGTGTGCTCTGTGAGCGGTTCCAAATGCATCGTTTACAAATACATCACAGATGGAAGCAAGGTCTTTGGAAAAAGCTTCTCCGTTTTTTGTCTCTTCCGGTCTGAAACGAGTATTCTCAAGAAGGATTACATCGCCATCCTTCATAGCCTCTACTGCTGCTTTTGCGTTCGGTCCTACAACTTCCGGATCAGCTGCAAATTTTACTTCCTGTCCTAACAGTTCGGATAAACGTACTGCAACCGGTGCAAGCGTTTTTGTTTTTTTATCTTCCTCTGTTTTTACTTTGCCAAGGTGAGAGCAGAGAATTACTTTGCCTCCGTCAGCAATCAGTTTTTTGATGGTAGGAAGAGCTGCAACGAGACGGTTCTCGTCTGTGATCTTGCCATCTTTTAACGGTACGTTGAAGTCGCATCTGCAAAGAACTCTAAGTCCTTTTACGTTAATATCATCTACTGTTTTTTTATTTAATCCCATGATATTGTCTCCTTATCCTGTTTATATACTTAATTTAGGAAATCTATAAAGATCAAGAAAATATGCTTGCATAATCGAACCTTGTTTGTAACTGATCTATGCATACTTTTCTTGTTGCACCGAGCATATGCGAAGCAATTTTCATCTTATGCGAGTGCGCATTTCTAATGGCTCTGTTTTTTTAATTTGCAACGCAAATCAAAAAACAGGGTCCGGTCCAAAAGACCGGACCCTGCAGTGAGTCTTTGTTATACTTTATAGAGTGTTGATTATGCTAACTCTGCGAAGTATTTGATTGTACGAACCATCTGGCTTGTATAGCTGTTCTCATTGTCATACCATGAAACAACCTGAACCTGAGTTGTTCCGTTGTCTAACGGAAGAACCATTGTCTGAGTTGCATCGAAGAGAGAACCATATGTCATTCCTACGATATCGGAAGAAACGATTTCATCTACGTTGTAGCCAAAGGACTCGTTAGAAGCTGCTTTCATAGCTGCGTTGATCTCATCAACTGTTACGTTACCTTCAACAACTGCATTTAAGATTGTTGTAGAACCTGTCGGGGTCGGTACACGCTGAGCAGCTCCGATTAATTTACCGGATAACTCTGGGATTACCAGACCGATTGCTTTTGCAGCACCTGTGCTGTTTGGAACGATGTTAACTGCTGCAGCACGGCTTCTTCTTAAATCGCCTTTTCTCTGTGGTCCGTCAAGTGTCATCTGATCGCCTGTATAAGCGTGGATTGTGCACATGATACCGGATTTGATCTTAACAAGGTCGTTTAATGCCTTTGTCATCGGAGCAAGGCAGTTTGTTGTACAGGAAGCTGCGGAAATAATTGTATCTTCTTTTGTTAATACATCATGGTTTACATTGTAAACAACGGTAGGAAGGTCGTTTCCAGCCGGAGCGGAAATAACAACTTTCTTAGCACCTGCATTGATATGAGCCTGTGCTTTGTCTTTGGATGTATAGAATCCGGAACACTCTAAAACTACGTCTACGTCTAAAGCACCCCATGGGCAATTATTTGCATCTGGCTCTTTGTAGATTTTGATTTCTTTTCCATCAACTGTGATAGAATCTTCTCCAGCAGAAACTGTATCAGCTTTTGCATATTTACCCTGAGAAGAGTCATATTTTAATAAATGAGCAAGCATTTTCGGGCTTGTAAGATCGTTGATTGCTACGATTTCATATCCCTCTGCACCAAACATCTGTCTGAAAGCAAGACGTCCAATACGTCCAAATCCATTAATTGCTACTTTTACTGCCATTTTTTCATTCCTCCTAGAATTAAAATGTATCCGGATCATCCGGTGGTTTATTTTTGGATGTCTCAACTGTTGTCTGTTCATTGATGTCTCATCCAATCTGCTTATATTTTAACGAATATGACTGATTTTTTCAATAGTTTTCAACCGCTTATTTTAACTTTGTTAATTTTTTCACCATCTTGTTTCTTTTTTTCTCTTTTTTTAGCAATTTGTACAAGTTTTACAGATGTTTTTTCCCCAGTTTTGATATTATAGTCCAAGTCTCACTCTGTGTTTTTGTAGTAATTGCATAAAACTTTTTCCTTTTTTTAGAATTTCGATCATTTTTCCTATTCAAAATGCACGGATTGGATTGACAAAAATGTACTGCTGTGCTTATCATAGTTTCAGGAAACCGCATAACCACGCTGTTTTTCAAAGTTTATATTTTGCACAATATATAATATAAGCCTTATATCACCATTGAAAGGAGACATTTTCATGCTTTGGGATACACATATGCACACTCATTTTTCCGGTGACAGCAACGCCGATCCTGCTGCTATGGCACGTTCCGCAATCGAAAAAAATCTGGCTGGGATCTGCATTACCGATCACCTTGACTATGATTACCCGGATGAACCGGATTTATTCACCATTGATTTTCCTCAATATGAAAAAGGAATCCGTCAGCTGCAGGCTGATTTTTCTGATTCCCTGAACATCAACTTCGGTATTGAACTGGGATTGCAGCCGCATCTGGCAAAGAAGCACCATGAAATACTACAGGAAATGGATTTTGATTTTGTCATCGGATCCTCCCATGTGGTGCACGGCCTCGATCCATATTATCCGGCTTATTATGAAGGACGCAGCGAGCATGCCGCTTATCTGGAATATTTTGAATCCATTCTGGAAAACATTGCTGCCTTTCATGAATTTGATGTATACGGCCACATTGACTATGTGGTTCGTTACGGACCGGAAAAGAACAAAAATTACAGTTATGACAAATACAAAGATGTCATTGACGAGATCCTGCGGCAGCTTATCGCTCACGGTAAGGGGATCGAGCTGAATATGGCCGGATTCAAATATGGTCTCGGGCACCCAAACCCAACGGAAGAAATCCTGCACCGGTATCGGGAGCTGGGAGGTGAGATCATCACCATCGGTGCTGACGGACATGCCCCAGATCAGATTGCCTGGGATTTCGACAAAGTACCACAGCTGCTGAAAGCGGCCGGCTTTGACTACTTTACGGTCTTCACGAAAAGAAAACCGGAATTTCTTCCGGTTTAAATTCAAGTCGAACGCACGTGAGATTTGGGCGTTTTAACACCCAAATCATTTTTTTAAGTCCCTCAATTTTTTTACGCATTGTTTTAACACCTCAACGGTATCGTCCAATTCTTCCGGTGTATTCTGGATACCCAGGGTAAAACGGATAGCCTCATATGCCTGATGTCCTGCATTTCCGATGGCAAGCTGTACATGAGAAGCCTTCTGTTCCCCGGTGGAACATGCAGAAGCGGATGATACACAGATGCCTTCCAGATCCAGCAGTGCCACTACCGCCGGACCGTTTACCCCCGCAATGCTGATATTCACATTGTTTGGCAGACGGTTCCGGCGATCCCCGTTGATACTGCTTCCCGGAATTTCTTCCAGCAGCCGCCTGATAAAATAATCACGCAGCCTGCTTTCATATGCCATCTTTTTCTCCAGAATTGCTGCGGAACAGACCGCCGCCCGTCCGATTCCTACAATTCCCGGTACGTTTTCGGTACCGGCCCGCATCTTCCGCTCCTGCCCACCACCATGGATCATCGGCTGAAGCTTCAGTCCCTTTCGGGCATATAAAAATCCGGTTCCTTTCGGCCCGTTAAATTTATGACCACTGGCAGACAGCAGGTCGATATTATCCTCTTTTACATGAATTGGAACCTGGCCGTATGCCTGCACTGCATCCGTATGGAACAGAACCTGTTTCCGATGGGTGATCTGCCCGATCTGACGTATCGGTTGAATACTTCCGATCTCATTGTTTGCATACATTACAGACACCAGCACTGTATCTGATATGATCGCCCGCTCCACCATCTCCGGCTGTACTGTTCCTTCCTTATTCACCGGAAGATAAGTCACACGCACTCCCTGTTTTTCCAGATTTTTACACGTGTTTAAGATTGCATGGTGCTCAATAGACGATGTCACAATGTGTGGTCTCCTTCGTTTTCCATTTTGCACGGCATAGCGCAATGCCCAGTTATCGGATTCTGTTCCTCCCGATGTAAAATAAATGGTGTCATCTTCCACTCCCAGTGTGTCTGCAATCTGTCCCCGGGCTGTCTCAATGGCGCGCTTACTTTCTTCCCCCAGTTCATATCCGGATGATGGATTGCCATAATATCTGCTGTAATAGGGGATCATCGCATCCAACACTTCCGGAAAAGGCTGCGTTGTGGCGGCATGATCCAAATAAATCAACCGTTTCATATAATCATACCATTCCTTTCGGTTCTGACCGATTTTTCTCTGCATATATTTATAAAAAATCCACAGGCAGAAGAGTCTTCTTTCCAATGAAATCATATGCAAATCCCATGAAACAGAACTTTATATCCGGTACGCTGCTGCTGACACTGACCGGAATTTTAAGCAGGATCATCGGTTTTTATTATAAAATATTCCTTTCCCGCAGAATCGGTGCAGAAGGACTTGGAATTTACCAGCTGATATTTCCGGTATTTGCCCTGATCATCTCTGTATCAGCCGCCGGAATCCAGACTGCGATCTCCCGTTACTGTGCCCAATGCAGACAGAAACGCCAGGCCAGAGCCTATCTGAGTGTCGGACTGTCTGGTTCCCTGCTGCTATCTGCCAGCTGTGTCTGGATCATATGGCACTACGCTCCGCAGATCGGGCTTTCCCTGCTGGAAGATGTCCGGACAGTCCCGCTGCTCCGCATCATGACCCTTTCCCTGCCTTTCGCCTGTATCCACGCCTGCATCAACGGCTACTATTATGGTCGAAAAAAAGCCGTCATCCCGGCTATTTCACAGATTCTGGAACAGGTCATCCGTGTCGCAGGCGTCTGGCTCGTGGCTGACATCCAGATGCAGCGGGGACAGCTTGTGATACCACAGATTGCAGTCTGGGGCATTCTGTTTGGCGAACTTGCTTCCTCTCTTTACTCCGTCACCATGGTCTGCTTTTTTTCAGAACGTACGGAAGATAAAAAGACAGTACCAAATCCATCGGTACCGCCTTCTTCTATCCGGCTGACAAAAATTGCAAAGGATCTGTGCTCTATGGCAGTTCCTCTCACCTGCAGCCGTATTTTGTTAAGTTTATGTCAGAGTGCGGAAGCACTGCTGATCCCGATCAAACTCCGGGATTTTGGTTATGCAAACAGTGATGCCCTGAGCGTCTATGGTATCCTGACCGGCATGGTTTTTTCCACCATTATGTTTCCGTGCGTGCTAAGTAATTCCCTGTCTGTTATGCTGCTTCCGGCCATCGCAGAAGCGAATAGCCGGAAACAGTATAACCTGGTGCAAAAAGCCATCCGGAGAACCACACAGCTGTGTGTCATTCTCGGTCTTGTGTGTACCTCCGGATTTCTGCTGTGCGGAAACTGGATCGGCATCCATCTGTTTCACAACACACTGGCAGGTATTTATGTGCGCACCCTGAGCTGGATCTGTCCGTTTTTATTCCTCGCAAGCACACTGTGCAGCATTTTGCACGGACTTGGCAAGGCTACCCTCACCATGCTGATCAACCTGGCTGGTGCCGCCATCCGCATTATATTTGTTTTCGCAGGAATCCCCCGCATTGGACTGAGTGCTTACCTCTGGGGCATGCTGGCCAGCCAGATCCTGATCTGTGCGCTCGCATTTTTCTGTCTGCATCATGCACCTGAATATGTACCTGAGAAGTGAAGCTGAACGCATATTTTTCGGTAAAGCGGACATTCGCAATCCGCTTTCGCTACTTGCTCATGAACGCAGTCGC
>OLPG01000143.1_pt1 | contig 73758 bp, 52 predicted proteins | sample 1672311 | NCBI WGS metagenome assembly OLPG01 (sample SAMEA3136670, study PRJEB25190) | human gut metagenome | biome: human gut; feature: human-associated habitat; material: faeces | place: Austria | collected 2013 | reverse complement strand
TGGCGGCATAGCCGCGAGTTTTAATTAATGCGTCCAAGATTTGGGGCGCAGTTCACGCAGGGACGGCGCCTTTGCTTTTAATGGCTTGCGGCTTAGAGAGCTGCGCTCAAATCGCCCGCAGCCTTCACCTTCACACGGTTGGTGTGACCAGGGTAATACTGCAGCGGAACGTCTTCGGAATCGATGATCTCGACGGTTTCGCGCACAGCGCCAGCCTCGACAGCAGCCTCGATCGCGGCAGCGCGAGCGGCCTCGAGCGCCTGGTCACGAGGGGTCTCGTCATAATCGACAAGCGCCTCATAGGTGCCGCTCACCTTCGAGATGGCGGAGCCGATCGCGTTCGCGCATCCCGAGAACTCGGGCTTCACGCAGGTCGCGGTGCCAGCGAGGTCGGTCGGCAGAATGATGCAGCCGCCGCCCACCAGAATGGCGTCGATGTCATCGTTGGACACCTTCATCATATCGATGCCCTCTTCGACCATCTCGCGCATAACAGCCATGGCCTTCTTGGCAAACTCCTCGTCAATGTGAGCGACCTTGCTCGCATCGCCCACTTCGGCCATGCCAAGGCGCACCGCAATGTCGGTTGCGGTAAGGGTGTCGCCGCCGAACACGAGCGCCTTCTTGGTGATTTCATAGCCCACGGAATCGGGGCCAACGGTCACGGTGCCGTCTTCGTGCTCGCGAACGATGGAGCCGCCGCCCAAACCGATGGAGATAACGTCGGGCATGCGGAAGTTAGTGCGCACGCCGCCGATGGTCACGGCAACGCCGCTCTCGCGCGGGAAGCCGGCCTGCAGAACACCCAGGTCGGTGGTGGTACCGCCCACGTCAATGACGATGGCGTCATCCATGCGGCTCAGATAGCTTGCACCGCGAATGGAGTTCGTGGGGCCGCATGCGATGGTCAGAATCGGGTAACGGCGCGCGTGATCAATAGTCATGAGCGTGCCGTCGTTCTGGGACAGATACACGTCGGCCTCGGTAATGCCACGCTCGGCCAAGCTCTTCGCAAAGCCCTCGGTGAAGCGCTCAGCAACCAGGTGGAGCGCAGCGTTCAAGATGGTGGCGTTTTCGCGCTCAACCAAGCCCATGGAGCCAATCTCGCTCGAGATGGAAATGCGCACATCGTCGCCGAGCACTTCGCGGGCAATCGCGGCGGCGGCGAGCTCGTCATCGTTGCGCACGCCGGCGAACACGCAGCTAATGGCGACCGATTCGACCTTGCCCTTCACGCCCTCGAAGAAGGCGCGGCACGCAGCCTCATCGAAGTCGGCCAAACGCTTGCCGTCGAATTCAAAGCCGCCGCCAATAATGGCAGTATCAACGGCAACCGCAGCAATATCATCAGACCAATCGACCATGGGAGGAATGCCCACAGAAGCAGGTGCGCCGATGCGCAGGACGGCAATAGGAGCCAACCCCTTGCGCTCGACGATGGCGTTCGTGCACTGCGTGGTGCCGAGCATAGCCTGCTTGATGAGTTTGCGATCGATGTTCGCCTGGGCGAGCACGGCGTCAACCGCGCCCATGATGCCCTCGTAGATATCGCCCGAGGTGGGGTTCTTCACCGCGGCGACAACCTTCAGGTTCTCGTCGATCAAAACGGCGTCGGTGTTGGTGCCGCCGACATCAATGCCAAGTTTGTACATATCTCCTCAACTTTCTTCAAGTTGCATTCAACGTTGCTGCCCGGCCGCCCCTCTCACCGCGCCTGTTCGCGAAGCGCGGAGCTCCTACCGCTCGCTTTGCTCGCTATGCGTCGCTCCTCGCATTTCCAATTCTAGAAAAAAGAAGTTTGAGAAATGCGAAGCTTCGAAACAGGCGCGGCGCGAGGGGCGGCCTACGGACAATAAACATGCAGCGTATTCGGTGGCGAGGGTGGAGCAAAACTTCGTTTTTCTCACCCTTCTTTATTCAAAAACTGAGAAAACGAGGCGCAACGCATAGCGAGCAAAGCGAGCATTAGGCGCGCCGCGTTTTGCGGAACTCTCGGCATCGAATACGCGGGCGGGATTCGCTACCCCTTACATCTCTCTTCGACAGGGACGTAATCGGTATTCAGGCCGAAATAGCGCGGTCCCACCAGCTCAATGCCCTTCTCGGTGCGCCACAAGTGGTAGCACGGAAGGCCAACGACCAGCACGCGCTTGCCGTACTTCAACGCGTCGGTGGGCACGGGCGTGAACGTTTCGGTGTCGACCAGGCAAATAAGGTCGGGCGTCGTGGCAAGAATTTCGCCGTTCACCGTCGCACACAGGTTCTCATTCTGGAAATCGACTTCCGCATGGCCGCCCTTATCTTCGCCGATGCCCTCGAGCACGACCTTGCCGAAGTTGAAGCCGCCGCGGGTCTCGCGCAGCACGTCGGCAATCTTGCCCTTGAACAGGCGGAAGCCGCCGGTGTAGTCGAAGAAGTATTCTTCGGGCGTCATATTCTCGGGGCAGTTCTTGATGCCGCGAATCGCACGGCCCAACTCCTGGCTGCGCGTGACAATGCCGCGCACGCCGAACTCGCGCACCTGCGAGGCCGTCATGACATACTCGGTCGACACTACGCTGCCGCCGCATGCAGTACAGCCGGCACGGCAAATGTTCTCGACCCATTTGTTGTTGATGGTCTCCATAAGACCCATGTTGCCCTTTTCGTCAATGAAGAGCATGGGGCTTGCCGACACGCCGCCAATGGTGAACGTGACCATTTGAATTTCGGGGAATGCGCGGCCCATGCCGTCGACGTCGACCATGGGAAGGCCCAGGCGCGCTGCCGCGGCGATGGGCAGCATGGAGTTCACGCCGCCAGCCTCGATGGGCATGATGGCCGTGATCTTCTTGCCGTAGTAGGAACCCACCATATCGATGAGCTTGGTGAACTCGTTAGAACCCACGCCCTTCTCGGTGAGAATCGTCGGAGCACCCACGCTTGCAACGGGAACAACGACGTCGTCGTCAGAAAGCTCGTCGACGTCGACGAGCGACACCTCACCGCATTCCTTCACGGCGCCAATGGCGAGCAGCTTGCCAATGTAGGGGTCGCCGCCGCCGCCCGCGCCCAAAAGCGCTGCGCCCAAAGCGATGTCTTCGATATCGGAAATGCCGATTTTACGCATGGCTCTCCTCCTTCGAAAACTCGGCGTAACGCTCCTCAACGGGGCGATATTCGACGTCTTTCAAGCCGAACCACGCGGGGCCGGCGAGTTCCAGGCCGCGAGGCGTGCGCCATGCAGCGTCGCACGGCAGACCAACGACGAGGGCGCGCTTGCCGTATTTCAGGTTCTCGGTGGTAATGGGCACGAACGTTTCGGAATCGACCAGACAAATAAGATCGGGCACCGTAGCCACGATTTCGCCGTCGACCTCGGCGTAGATGTTCTCGTTCTGGAACTCGACCACGGCTTTCTTGCCCTTGTCTTCGCCGATGCCTTCAAGCGTCACGCGGCCGAAGTTGAAGCCGTCGCGCGTTTCTCGCAGCACGTCGGTGATTTTGCCCTTGAAGAAGCGGAAGGCCCCGCTTTCGCCGAGGAAGAACTGCTCGGGATTGTCGGCGTCGGTCGCCGTACGAATGATGCGGCCGAGCTTCTGCGCGTAATCGACTGTGCCAACGACGACGCTCGTCTTCATTTTCTCGCCGCTCATGGGCGATGCGAGCGTGGTCACCTGGCCGCCGCATGCGGTGGTGATTTCACGGCCGATTTCCTCGGTCCAGTCGTTGTTGATGGTCGTGAGCACCGTGCAGTTGCCCTTTTCATCGGCAATGATAAAGGGGTTGGTGGACACGCCGTTCAGCGTGAACGTGTCTTGCTGAATGCCCGGAAACGCGCGGCCCATGCCGTCGGCGTTAATGAGCGGCAGGCCCGCTCGAGCGGCCGCGGAAATAGGCACCATGGAGTTCATGCCGCCCGCCTCGGAAAGCAAAAACGCATCGAGCTTACGGCCAAGTATGCGCTCCATCATGGCGCGAACCTTGGGATACTCGACTCCGTTCGTGCCCTTCTCGAGCGACACGCTCGGAGCGCCGACGCCGCAAATGGGCGCGACGGTCCAGGTGTCAGGCACTTCGTCAATGTCAAGCAGCTCGACCGGACCATACTTCTTCACGGCTGCGATGGCCTCCAAGCGACCCATATATGGATCGCCGCCGCCACCCGAACCCAAAAGCGATGAGCCAAGCGCGATGTCGTCGATGTCTTCGATTCCGATTTTCCTCACGCGAGCCCCCTTCCTAGTTCAGCCCCGCCGCACGCGGCAGGGCACTTTGCGACATATGCCGCTTACCTTCAGGCGCCCCGCGGGGCACCCCGATTAAAGCAAAGCCGCCCTTGCGAGCGGCTTGTAGCGTAGTAGTTCCAGACTACCCTATTCGGCCGACTTCTTCGTGAAAAGCACGATAGAACCGTCAAATGCAGGCAACTTCATGGCTTTGTAGATAATCACGTACAAAATCATGGAAACGACAATGCCGTTCACGGGGCCAATAAACAGCGGGAAATCAAGCATTTCAAGCGGCGTGCCCACGAACGTGCCGCCCGTCACCATGGCAAACACGGCGCCCACCGCGAAGCTCACGACGCCCGGCGCCGAGATGCCCTCGAGAGGCTTGAAGTTCTCGGGTCGGCCTTTGCGAATGAAGAAGTAGTCGGCAATCATGGTGCCAGCGAGCGCGGGGACCATGGCCGAAAGGAACGTAAGAAACGTGGTGAAGTAATCCATGATGCCCACAGCAGCGGCGACGAGACCGACGATACCGGCGATCATCGTGGTGAGCTTGTACGATTCCTCGCCCTTGCCCGCCATGGCCGTAAATGCCAAACCGGCAGAATAGGCGTTGCCAACGTTTACGGCCCACGTGGAAGCCACGATGGCGACCACGGAAACAAGTGCCAAGCCCATGCTCGAAAGCACGATAGTGATGTCGCCGCCCGATTCAGGAACGGCGATAGCGAGCACAGCGCCCATCATGAGCACAAGAATGTTCACCGGCCACACGCCAACGACGCTCGAAACCACGGCGGCTTTGCGGTCTTTCGCGTAACGGGTGAAGTCTCCCACACTAGCACCGCCTACGGCAAACAGACCGACGGAGATGCTAATGCCAGCAGCCAAACCCATGCCCTCGACGGGCACATAGTTGAAAATGGAATCGGCGCCAGTACCCGCGATAGAAATGCCCAAGCCGTACACGCAAATGACGAACAGCAGCGCGGCAGAAACCGTGTTCACCCACTTCACGCCATCGAAGCCGTAAATCGCCGATGCGAGCATGAGCGCGCCAAGCACGACAGCGGAAATCCATACAGGAATCTCGAAGCCCGTAAGGTCGGCGAAAGCGATCGAGAACGACGCGCCGCACACGGCAGCCTGCACGCCGAACCAGCCCACGAGCGACACGCCCATGATGAAGCCAACGATGTAGCGTCCGCCTTTCTTGCCGAGCGCCGCCGTGGAAAGGGGCGCCGTGGGAAGTCCCACATCGGCCGATTCCATAGCCACGAGGCTCATATAGGCGACGATAATGCCAAAGCCGATAAACGCAGCCAAGAAACTATCGAACAACGTGAGGCCCGCGCCGAGCGCGGCACCAGTAATAAGCGAAGAGACATTGAAGGCGTTGCCAATCCAAATGCGAGCGATTGACCACCAACCCTGACGTTCCGATTCCGAAACGTACAGGCCCTCGGTCTCAAAGCTCATGGCTTCTTGTTCAGAAGACATGGGTAATTCCTTCTTTCCATACGGGGCAATAATTTGGGCAGTTTAGCACACTAAAGCACGAATGTGAAAAAGAAGGCACGTCATAACAGCATATTCAAGAAAATGCATATTACAGAAGAATATTCAGAGTCTCGTTCGAAAACGGGGCGCGTGGACGCGCCTCCCCTTGCGCGTCAAGGCGGGCGGCCATGAGCTTCGGTGGCGAGCATTCGCCGCATTGCCTGCTCCTACGCCAAACCGAACTTCCTGCGCACGCGCTCGAGCTTGCGACGCCATGGGCCATACAAAGCGAGCAAGAACACAACCGTCGCTACGCCATGCACGATATCGAAAGGCAGGGCCGTCGCATACACCGCCAAGATGCCCGCCCATCCTGACGCCTGAGCGTGGAAGAAGCTCAAGATGCTCCACGCATTCAGAATGAAGCCGTACCCGAGGCAAGCCAGAAAACCGTATGCGTACACGATGGTGGGATGCACATCGATCAGGCGGCAAGTGGCCAAGGCGTGGTTTTCCTTATCGGTACGCACCTGATGTGGCAACAAGGCGGCGCTTTCGGTTTCCCCATCAGGCGCAACGGGGTACGCTGAATCGCTCGCGATGCCGGTCGCTTCCCCGCTACGAGCTCGACAAGAGTTCTTCGGCTCTACCGCTCGTCGCTTTGCAGGCACCATCGCAAGCAACCCGGCCCCATAGCCAACCAAGCCCCAAGCATACATTTGCCACGGTGTCCACGGGCCTTGGCCGAAGAAGAAATTCGAAGCGAGCGCCGCTAGGGCGCCCACCATGAACCCGCTTTTACGCCCGAATGCGACGCCGGCGATGATCGCGATGGCGCTCACCGGCTTGAAATCGGGAATGGGTGCGAACAGAATGCGACCCGCTGCGGCAAGAGCGGCCAGCACCACCGTGGGCATGATGTCGCGCAGACGGGGGCGCGACGCCTCATAACTCGCGAAGAAGATGCCGATACTCGCAAGCACCACGACGAGCGTGAGCAAGACGGTCTGGTCGAAATTCGCGATGGCGCACGCCACCAACACAACAGGCGTGGCGAAAATGGCGACGATTTCAGCCGCGATGCGAGTGCGAACGCCGGCATTCCCGTGTGCCGCCCCCATTATGCACGCCCGCCTTCTGCCGCAATTTCGCCGAAAAGGCGGCTTTTGGCGTTCGGGCGATAGACGATGTTGTTTGCAAAGAATGCCTGAACAGGTTCAGTGCACGCGATTTCGCCATCGAAGGGCATCGACACGAAATCGGCCGTGACGAGCGCGAAATCAAGATCGTGCGTCACGAAAACGATCGTTTTGCCCTCATCGGCAAGCTCGCGCACCGTTCGAGAGAAATCGGCGCACGACGCCGGGTCGAGCCCCTTGGTAGGCTCGTCGAGAAAAAGCACCTCGGGGTTCGCGAGCAGAAGCTTCGCGAGCGCGAGTTTTTGCTGCTGGCCACCCGAAAGGTCATACGGGTGGCGCGCTCCCAAGCTTTCAAGCCCGAAGCGCCACGCCATAGCTACAGCTTCACGCTGCCCATAGCCGCAGCGAGTCGACCATTCCATAAGCTCCTCGCGCACCGAATCGCATACGAACAGCGCCTTCGGATCTTGGGGAAGCAAGGCCTGGGAATGCCTCAGAGCGTTGTCAATATGGCCGCGTTGCGGCTTCAACACGCCCGCCAGGCAGCGCAGAAGCGTGGTTTTACCGCAGCCGTTGCCGCCCACGAGAGCATGCACGCAACCGCGCGCGATATTCAAATTGATGCCGCGCAGCACCCACGGCTCGCGGCGGTCGAAGCGAAAATGCGCATCGCGAACGCGAATCGCCGCATCGGCATGCGCACATACCGCCGCACGCGCTTCCCAACGGGGCGCAAGGGCCGCTTCTGCCAATTCGCGCGGCGCAGGAGCGCCCGACGCATCCAGGTCGATGCGCTGCGTCGCATACGCCTCAACATCTTCAGGGGAATGCGTCGCGACGACCACGGTAATGCCAAGCTCGCGATTCACGCGGCCCAGCAGGAACAAGAACTGCTTCACGGCATTCGGATCGAGCTGCGCCGTGGGCTCGTCGAGCAGCAGCACGTGCGGACGCAACGCCAATACGCTCGCCAGGTTCACGATTTGCTTCTGGCCTCCCGAGAGGTCTTCAGTTTTCTTGCGCACCCATGGTTCAATGCCAAAGAAGTGCGCGACTTCGGCCACACGCCTGCGCATTTCATTTTGCGGCATGCCGACGTTTTCAAGCCCGAACGCAAGCTCATGCCATACCGTATCGCATACGATTTGCGCGGCGGGGTCTTGCATCACGAAGCCAATCGACTGCGCCGATTCAAGCGCCGTAAATGTTTGCTCGCCCCGCACGCCTTCCCCACTTGCAACGCGGCCCAAAACGCGTGCCCAGCCGCGATATGCGCCCGCAGGCACAAGCTCGGGCTTCAACGAGCGCAAGAGCGTGGTTTTGCCCGAACCCGTCGAACCCACCACGACGCAAAAAGCGCCTTGATCAATGCGCAGGTCGGGCCACGAAATCTCAAACGCGGGCTCGCCGCTGTCCACAGGGTATGCGAACGCAAGCCCACGCGTTTCCACGGCGGGCGCGGTATTGTGTTCGTTCGTCATTCGCACGACCTCCATTGCAACCAATCGCGCAGCCACAACGCCGGAGGCACCAACATGAGCAGCGCATAGGGAAGATACAGCCAAAACGGAGCGATGCCCGCGACCACGGGATAAAACGAGAAGCCAGAAAACGCCAGCCACGCGCACACCGCGCTTGCAAGCGCGAGGGCGACCACCGCAGCGAGCACCGCGGCGTCAGATGCGCCCAGGCGAAAACGAGCATATGTCGTGCGCCGCGCACCGCAATCGTAGCCGCGTGCGCGCATGGCGCAGCTCCGCTCCAGGGCGTCTTCCATGCCCCACCCCATGAGCACGCTTACGATGCGCATGCGTCCCTGCGCGGCATCTTTCTTCGTGCGGGGCGCCGCGGCGCTCATGCTGTCTTGCACGTCGGCGATGGCACGGCCGCGAGAAACGAATTGCGGCACCAAACGCAAAACCTGCGAGACCATGAGCGTAACGACGGGCGCGGCGTTTCCGAACAGCGCGAGCGAGTTTTCGGAATCCATGCAGGCGGAATACGACGCGAACCACAGAAACACCGACGCGAACATGCCGCCCGAGCACAGGCCGTACAAAAGCGCTTCGGCATAGATGGCGCGCTGCCCTATGCGGAACAGTTCGGTTGAGCCCGACGCCACGAAAAACGGGTTCGCTGCGGCAACGACCAGGCACAACGGAACAATCCACCGAAGAGACAGCAGCGTGGCGCGACCGCCGCGGCACACGCACGAACACGCAAGGGCACCCGCGAGCGACAAGGCCGTAAACACGGGATGCAGACACGCCATAGACAGCGCAAGGGCGCTCGCCAAAAAGACGAACGCCACTGCAGGGTGATATGTATGGAAAACGTTGGTCATACTAGCCCGTCACGTAATACCAGGAAACGGAATCGCCGTTGGAGAGCACATAGTTGCTGCACGCCGTCATGGGAACGGCGCCGTTCACTGAGTACATCCAGCCGCTGTGTCCGCCATGCTCTTTTTCGGCAAGGCCGCCAATGGCACTTACGTATATGCCGTAACCCGTGTTCGATGCGTTCATCGAGAGGCCGCACGCGCACAGGGCATCGTAGACCGTCGCGCCTTGGTTGAACGTGAAGGTTCCGCCGCCCGAAACGGGGTTGCCCACCGCAGAGCTCGATACGGAAACATACACGGTTACCGTGCCGGCAGGTGCGGAAGTGCCCGGTTGCGAAGAGCCACCCGCCGAAGAACTCGAGCTTGAAGAGCCCGACGAGCTCGAAGAGGCGCCCGAGGAAGAGGAGCTCGAGCCTGAACCAGCGTTCGAAGATGGGCTGCCGCCCGAGGATGAAGAGGAGCCCGAATCGGAAGATCCACTGGAGTCTGAGTTGTCAGACGAAGACCCATCGCCTTTCGATTTCGATTCGTCGCTTCCAGAAGCGTCACTCGACGCGTCTTTCTTGTCTTCGGATTCTTTATTGGCCGCATCGGCTTCGTTCGAATCTTCGCCCTTGCCAGCCTTCGCCTCGTCGGCACCGTCGGCAGATGCGGCCTCAACATCGGCTGAGCGCACGATTCCATCGCTTTCCGCAGCCTTAACGACAGGAGAGTAGGCCGGAAGGCCAAAGCCATTCGTCAAAGCGAATGCCGAAGCGCCGATGAACAGCACCGACACCACCGCGAGAGCCGCGATGCCCACACGCGTCGCCAAAGAGAGCGATGTGCGCTTCGACGCCATGCCCGAAGGCGCCGTTTGGGATGAGGAAGACGAAGACGGCGACCCCACGGTAAGGGCCGCCGCTTCCGCCGAATCACGGCGAGGAGCATTCCCCGCCGTGATTTTCGCGTCTTCCGAAGTGGGTTTCATTTCGTCAGACATGCTTCGTTATTCATCCCCATCACGTTTGCGACGGGCGACGACGAACCACACGATAGCGGCAGCAAGACCAGCAACGCCAACAGCCAAAACAATGTAAGGCCAGATGGGAGCGCTCTCGGTTGAAGATGCGCCGTCGTCTGCGGCAGCCGCCGATTTGGTGGCAGTATCATTTTCAGCCTTCGAGGAAGACTTCGCATCGCTTGCCTTCGCGCTCTTCTGGTCGTCGTCCTTCTTGCCATCGTCGGCCTTTTCACCATCGTTCTTGGAAAGCGCGCTTTGCGACAAAGGCAGCGAAGAAGGTGGCACGGAACCGCCCTGCGACACTAGCTGCGTGTCCGCGTTGTCCTTCTTGCCATCGTCCTTCTTGCCGCCAGCGTTATCGGTGCCAGACGAAGTTCCAGACGAAGACGCTTCGTTCTTCGTCCACTTGGCATACAGCGTCATATCGGCCGTCACCGCAACGCTAAAGTCATACGCCTCCGTACAAGCCTCGTCGGTATACCAACCAGCGAAGGTGTAGCCCTCGCGTGTCGGATCGGCAGGCTTGGCGACAGAGCCGTTGGCGGCCGTAGTCTGAAAATCGACCTTGGACCCCTCGCCAGCGTTAAACGAAACCTTAACGCCAGCATTCAGCTTGAACAGCGTGCCAGAGTCGTTGATGTAGTACAAGTTGCCCTGGGCATCACAAGCGATTGGCGAGTCACAGTAGTTATTGTGGCCTGTTGCGCTAAACACACCAGAAGCCTCAGCGTCACCCAACTTGTAACGATATACGCCACCGCCCGAGGTGTAGTTAACGTAGTCAGAGCTCTCGCCGTAGTTAACTGTGAAGTAGACATACGTGCCATCTGCCTGAGTGCTCACCAGCGGAGCGCCCTTGATACCACCAGCAGGAAGCGCAGAGCCATCGGCAGACGAAACCAGCGTCGTGGCAAAGTCGTTGGCCGGATCAATAATCGCTAGCGCAGATCCACCAGAAACCTCGCCACCAACAACTAGCTTGCCGTCGTACAACGTAGGCATGCATGCGCAACCCGTAAGGCCAAGGTCGACAACCCGTTCTTCGGCAATGCGCGACGAATCCTTCGCGTCGGACAATGCCAGCACATGCATTTTGCCATCGCGGGAGACAAGGTAGGCATGCGTGCCGTCATTGGAAAGCACACAGTTGGAATTGACAATCGCGCCAACCGAAACGCTCCCAAGCACATCGCCCGTTGATTTGCTCAACATCTCGACCGTGCCAGCGCTGGTCGGAACCAGAATGAAATCCGAACCCACCGTGGCACCTGTCCAGTAATAGCCCTCATTGGCATTGACATGCTGCCAGGAAACAGCACCAGTCAGCATATTAATGCGCGTCAGATGGCCGTTGTTGTACGTACTCGATCCAAAATCGACATCAACGGTGCCAACATAGAGATAGTTGCCGTCAACCGTCATCTGAGAATTCGACTGGGCAACGTCGCTCACCGCATCGGTAATCCAAACTGTCGTAAGAGTATCGGCAGTCAGGGCCTGAACCACGCCGCCATTGAGCGGGACGACAACCAAACCATTCGCATAAATCGGACGCGCGGTGTAGCCGATGGAGCCCTTCAGGTTTGCCTCGACAAGAACCTTACCCGACTCAGCATCGATCTTGAGCAAGCGATTATTCACAGCAAGGTATACATTGCCGTTCACAACGATAGGCTCACTCGCGTTGGGATATGTCGAACCCGAGTTTGCCGCCTTCCAATCGAACGTCCAAGAGCTCGTCAGCGCTCCCACGGGGGTGGACACATTCTCGACAGCCGCGTTGGACTTACCGTCCCAATCGGCCTTCCAGTCGGTCGGGCGCGGAGCACTCGGATCAACGACAACCTCGTCGGGATCGGGAACGCTATCGCCCGCATCGAACGCCCAGACGATCTTGTCACCCGACTTGAGCACGTAGTCGCTGTCGAGCTGATTTGTGGGAACGCCGTTGACGAAGAACGACCATGCACCGGACAATTTCTCACCGTCAAGCGGAGAGACAAGGCTGTGAACGCCCCAAACGCCAAGGTAATCGTACATCTCGGACTCGATGCCCAAAGCATCGAAATAGGCGGCAGTAGCGTCCTTGATCGTCGTGCCCTCAACAAACACCTGCGTCGAAGGATCGGTCCAGCGCTGTGCCTTATCGTCCTTCTTGCCGATGATCTCCATCGAGACAGAAACCTGACCAGGCATAGCACCGTCGGAACCATAGACCCAGGCAACCTCGTCGCCGGCCTTAAGCGTGTAATTACCCGCGCCGACATTGGCCTTCGCACCGTTAACGAAGAACTGCCAGTATTTCCAGGTGCTCTCGTCAACCCGTTCGGTCGAAAGCGTCACTTTCTTATTGAACGGTGACGTTAGCGAATTGAGGAACCAACCGTACGAGCCCGTGCCCGTGTCGGCGCCAATACCGGCCTGCTTAAAGACCTGCTCGGAAAGATCGGCGGCCGTTGAGCCCTCTTCGACCAGCGCGGTCGTAGGCTGAGCCCACGTTTGCTGAGCGCCCGTAGCATCCTGACCGATAACGGTGCAGCTTACCGAAAGCTGATCGGTGGGTGCAGCGTCACCGGACTTCGAGTAGCACCAGACGACAGAGTCGCCCGCTTCGAGGGTATAACCGCCCGCACCAACAGATGCGGCAGCGCCGTTAATGAACAGCTGCCAATACGCGCCCGTAGCAGCGTCATATGCAAGGGTGCGATCGGCGTCGAAAGGCGACGTAATGGAGTTGAGTACCCAACCCCAGGAACCATTGGGGTCGTAATCGGCGGTAAGGCCGGCTTGCTTAAAGAGCTCCTCGGAAAGATCTGCGGCAGTCGAGCCGTTCTTGAGCGTGTACTGCGAAGCGGCAGCCCATGTCTGCTGCTTGCCCTTAGCGTCGACGCCAATAACCGAGCACGTCGCTGTGACCTCGGGGCTATTTTGACCACTCGTACCCAGAACCGTGATTTTTGCCGATACGTCCTGGTTGGCAAGCTTGGCATACGTGTCATTGTCGGGATAGCGTTCGGCATAGCGAGCGTACTTCTCGCTCGTCAGACGCGAGGAAATAACAACCTTCGTGTTGTACTGCGGCTGCGTGACCTTGAGGTTCTCGGCAGAAACAATGGAGCTGTTGCTCGACTTAAACAGACGCCAATCCTGCCCGGACATCGCGTCATAGCCAGGCAGATCCACCGGAACAATGCCAAGGGACGTCGAATCGGTCGTCGCCTTATCGTAGCTCCACGCGAGCTTGCCGTCGGCATCGAGATACGCCTTCTGGAAGGCGTGCATGTCCGCCGAAACGGCATTGGCGTGCTGGCCATTCAGAATGGCGTCAGCATAGCCGGCCTTCGCCTTTTCCATAAGAGAAAGCTCGGCATCGAGCTCGCCCTGATCCTGCGGGGCAATCGCAAAGTCGAGGGCCCTGCTTGCCGTGACCTCGGCGTTGGACTTATCGGTCACCGTAAGGGTGATCTTGGTCTTCGCCGCCTCGGCGCCAGGCAGCGGCTGGTAGACCGTACCTTTGTAACCGTTGAACGTGATATCGTCGGTGCTCGCAGAGTACTCAACTTTGTAGTACTTGCCGTCGACGCCGAGCGTGCTCGTGCGTGGCATCTGCAGGTCGGCAGTCAAGCCGTCCTTATTGGCAACCGCGTCGGTGCCGGAGTACTTGATGTTGTCGTAGGTAAAGGCCGCATCGACCTTCTCCTGCAGTGCCTTCTTGTCGGCAGCGACCTTCTCGGGGTCGCCCTTGACGGTCACGGCGAAGTCGTGCGAGCCCTTAACGTCAGACGGGCCACCGCTCACAAACGAAACCGTCGCGGTCAGCGTTACGGTGCGATCGCTCGAAACGCGCGTCACCTTGCCGGTGTAGTCGTCCCAGCCATAACCGGACGGCCAAATGACATCGCCGTCGGAGCTCTTCCAGCTAACCTCGAACTTGCTCTTGGAGCCCGCGCGATACGGAAGCGTGAGGTTGGACGTGACGGACTCAGCCGAATCGCCCGCAGCGTAACCGATGGCAACCTGCTCGGCGGCATCGTCGAGCATCTGCTGCACACGAGCCTCGTCCCAAGCAACCTGTACCGACTTACTGGGCTGGCAATACTCGGTCTTGCCATCGCGCGACAGCTCAAACACGACGTCGGCGCTACGCAGACCGTCGATGTTGTAACCGGTGTAGTCGTTGGGGTCAATGAAGAAGAACGTCACATCGCCGTTGGTCTTATCCTGGGCGTCGGAGATACCGACCGTAGCCTTGGCGTCCCCGGCCTTAAAGTCAACGCCGCCCTCAGAGACCTTGACGTCGATATCGGTAAATCCCAGATCGGCAAGCTGCGCCTTCAGAACATCGTTGACGTTGCCGCCCTTGGCGCTGTAATCAACAGCGATCTGCTTATTGGCATCGTTGAGCTTTTGGACTGCGGCCTCAAGCGAGCCTGCGGCGATCACGGGATTGACAGAGACGAGCTCAACCGTCGAGCTGCCGCTCGTGGCGACAGCCTTCAGATACTTACCCGCGGCAGAAGCCGAAACCGTTGCCGTGGCGCCCGACATATCGGGCAGAAGCGTCCAGTCGGCCGCGGGAGCCTTCGCGTCGTCGGCCGCATACCAGGCAACAGTCGCCCGGTCGGTGACGTCGATACCGTTGGTGGTCGAACCGTCGGCACGCTTGGCCTGCGCCGTCGCCTTAACGCTATCGCCCGAGACGAGATGGGTCGAATCGCTGTTGATCTGCGGCGTAGTGGTCACGCGCAGCAGGTTATACTCCCCCGCTGCGGTAACGCTATCGGGCGAAACCCACTCAACGGTGTTGTCGAGGGCGCTCGCCGTAACTTTGATGCGTTTGCCAACAAGTGCGTCCGAAATAGTCAGGCTGCCATCGGTCGTATCGATGCCGTCGGTAAGCTCGATCCAATCGGCATCGCCCTCGCCCTTGGCATACCACGCCATGGTGAGCTCGGCATCGTCGGGCACGTCCTTGGTCGAGCCCGACCAGCTGCCCGGAACCTGCGCGCTCGGCGTGATTTTTGAACCCACGCTCAGCGTAACGTTCTTATCGGCAAGCTCAATGCCTGCCAGCTTGTACTGACCCTTAAGCGTCACGGGGCCGAGCGGGGCAACAGTCTGGCCGTATGAGCTCTTCTTCTGCGTGCTGGAAACGGTATTTTCGCTCGTCACCTTCACGCGCAGATACTTGCCGGCATAGGCAGCGTCAACGGTATAGGTGGCCTCGGTGGCACCGGGGATATCAGTGTAAGCGGAGCCGGAGCTCGAACTGCTATTTGCATACTGCCACTGGTAGGTCACATTATCGGTGCGGTCGATATAGCTGTAGCGCGAACCGTCCTTTTTGCGCACCTTAGTCTTGAGCTTATCGCCCACGTGCACGCCATTGGTGGCAGGAGAGCCCTCAAACTGCACGTCGTAAAGCTCAACTTGGCCAGCGATGGAGACAGGACCCGCCGCATAATAGCCGTTAGGCCTCTGCTCACCGTAACCGCCGTTGGCCTTGGCCACGACGTAGTAGCCCTTAAGGGCAGCGGTCACTGTCAGTGTGTTGCCGGTCTCACCCTCGATAGGCGTGTTGCACGAGCTTGCGGTGTTCGAGGTGCCCTTATACCACTGCCACGTGACATGCGAATCGGTGGTAACGTCGGTGGAACCCGCCGTGGCGGTCGCCGTGATCGTGGAACCAACCTCAACTTTGCCCGAGGAGGGGCTCATGGACACTTTGGTGATATTAATTGAACCGGTAGCCGCAACGAGAGCGCCCGTCGAGTTGGTCAAGCTATAAGAGCCGATCTTCGAAGACACCTTGCACTTGAGGTACTTGCCGCCCAAAGCGTCGGTAAGCTCGAGGGTCTCACCCGTGGCGCCCGCGATATCGGTATACGTGCCGCTCTTGGAGTCAGAGCTCTGCCACTGATAGTTGAGCTTGCTCGCGTCGACGAACGCGCCGGACGCACCGCCCTTCTCCTTGGCGCGAGCCTTAGCGGTATCCCCCACCGCAAAGACGCTCGTGTTGTCCTTGGTGTTGATAATGGACACGGCCGAAATCTCGACCGCACCGGCCTGTTTGACCTTACTGGAAGTGGTCTTGCTCACCGTGTTGACGCCGGCAGTGGCCTCAACCTTAATGTACTTACCCTCGAGGTCGTCGCCCACCACGAGCGTAGCGCCCGTCTCGCCCTCGATCTTGGTAAAGCCCGAGGAGGAAGAGGTGGAAGCGGACCAGGTGTAGGTGACCTTGGCGTCAGAGCCCGCGGGGCTCGACCAATCCTTGTACGGAGTCGCCGTCAGAGTATCGCCTATGCTCGGCGTGTCGCTATTCAGCTTGACGCTGTAAAGCTCCATTTGGCCGGCGCCCAGCACGGGGCCGGGGATGTAGTTGGGGTTAATGCCCGAGCCGTACGAAACCGAGGGGCCGTAGTAGTCCTTGCCATCCGCCGTCACCTTGCAGATGAGGTACTTGCCCACCATGGCATCGGTAACGGTGAGCGATTGCTCGTTGCCTACGACCTCGGTGTAGTCGGCAACGTTGCTGCTAGCCTTGGTCGTGCCGGCAAGCCAGGTGTAAGTCCAGGTGCCGGGATTGACGACGGAGTAGGAAGAACCGTAGAGGTCATCCTCGTCCTCGTCGTACATGTTTGCCCAAAGCGTCTCGCCAGCCTTGAGCGCGCCCGACTTCGTGGAATACGAGTTGTCCTTATCCTTGGCGTCCTGGATGAAGACCTTAGCGTCGTTGGACAACGTCGTGGCGGAAGCGGCGACAGCCTTCGGTTCGCCCTGCTCCGAGGCGACAGATGCTACAGAGACAGGCGCTTCGGGGTTCGCTTCTTCAGCATTCGAAGAATCGCCAGAAGGCACCTCATCGACAAGGGCGCCCGAAACGGTCGAAGTGTCGCCCGCAGCACCAGCATCGCCCGCAGCATAGGCGCCTTGCTCACCGGACGCGTGGTCCGTTCCGACTTGGGAATCGCCTGCGTCCGCATCGCCCGAAACAGCATCGGAGGAAGCAGAAAGCACCGGCTCGTCAGCAGTAGCGCTCTCGGCGTTTTCGTTCGCGAAAGCCGCGCTCGGAGTAAGCGACGTCGCCATAGACACCGCGACAAGCACGGCAACTATGCGCTGCCAAAGAGCCTTTGTATATTGATGGGGGTTAATCTTGACAACGCCGATCGGGGGCGTGCCATCTGTCGCATTGCGACGGGTTGCGAGCGTTTCTCCGCGCGCAAAGAGTGGACCGAATCTCATCGGTACCTCGCTTCCAGGGCTCAGTGCGATGGATGAGTATTCCGACTTTGCCTCGCTTGAACGGCCCACGTGCCCGCGGTTTTACTTGCAAACCATTGCAGCATAGAGCATGCACATCATAACTATCGCATGCACGCTCTCTTACGCAACGGCCAACCCGTCCATCGGCGTATACGGTTCCTGGTAGAGCGCAGGACTCTCACCCGCATTCCCTCAAGCGTGCACGCTCTTCGCCCACGCCCGCATCGTGCCCGACGCAACCATCTTTGCCAATAACCCCTGAATTCTACCATGACTCGTATACGCATGCGCAAAAGCACCCTCGAATGTGGCATAGTTCCGCAGCATCAAATCACACTTACGCTCACGCCTTCTGTTTTCCCAGGTCAAAAAGCCGGTAGCACGACCACATCCAAACCTACTACGGCACAGCGCCAGAAAAGAGCCAAACATGCCACATTCGAGCCCCTTTTAGAAAAGAGCCAAACATGCCACATTCGAGCCCCTTTTTATACAAAAGTCTTGATCAGCTGGCATCCAACAATATCCACACAAGAAGCCTCTTCTTAACGCGCGGCTTCCAACAATGCCCCGCCCAAACGGCCCATTCCGAAGGCGCGCCATCCAATATGCTCGCCCAGAGTATCCCCTATGCTCTACGCGCCATCCAATATGCTCGCCCAAGCATTTCCCGCCCATGACAGAAAAAGCCGCCCCACAAACGTGGAGCGGCTTTCTATAAAACCATGCGAAGTTTCAACCGGGCTTGGGTTCAACCATCCCAAGCCTTCGATCAAGAACGTGCTCGGCGCGAGATTTACTCAGCGGCCTCTTCGGTCGCGGGCTTCTCAGCCTTGGGAGCAGCAGCCTTCTTCTTGGGCTGACGCGGCTCGGGAGCTTGGATGGTCTCGTCGACCTCAACCTCAAAGCCCAGGTCGTGAGCAGCAGCCTTCATGGACAGGCTGATGCGACGACGGTCGGGGTTGATGTCCATAACCTTGACCTTGACGTCCTGGCCGACCTTGACGACCTGCGCCGGGGTGTCGATGTGCTTGGCAGCCATCTCGGAGATGTGAACCAGGCCCTCGACGTTGTTGCCGAGCTCGACGAAGGCGCCGAACGGAACAACCTTGGTGACCTTGCCATCAACGATGGTGCCCACGGGGTAGCTCTCGATGAGCTTCAGCCACGGATCCTCGGTGGTCTGCTTCAGGCCGAGCGAGATGCGCTCGCGCTGCAGGTCGACGTCGAGAACCTCAACCTCAACCTCGTCGCCAACCTTGACGACCTCGGAGGGATGGTTGACATGGTTCCAAGACAGCTCGGAGATGTGAACCAGACCGTCGATGCCGCCCAGGTCAACGAAGGCGCCGAAGTCGACGATGGAGGAAACGGTGCCCTTGAGGCGCATACCCTTGACGAGCTTGGAGAGGATTTCGGCGCGCTCGTTCTTGCGGCCTTCCTCGAGCAGCACGCGGCGGGACAGCACGACGTTGTTGCGGTTGCGATCCATCTCGATGACGCGAGCTTCGATTTCGGTGCCCAGGTAGGCGTCGAGATCCTTCACGCGGCGAAGGTCAACGAGGGAAGCAGGCAGGAAGCCACGCAGGCCGATGTCGAGGATGAGGCCGCCCTTGACGACTTCGATAACCTCGCCGGTGACGGTCTCGCCGGCCTTGAACTTCTCTTCGACGCTGATCCAAGCGCGCTCGTACTCAGCACGCTTCTTGGAGAGGATCAGGCGGCCGTCCTTGTCTTCCTTCTGAAGAACAAGAGCCTCGATTTCGTCGCCCAGGGCAACGATCTCGGAGGGATCGGCATCCTTGCGGATAGACAGCTCGCGAGCAGGGATAACGCCCTCGCTCTTGAAGCCGATGTCGAGCAAGCACTCGTCATGCTCGATCTTCACGACAGTGCCCTTGACCAGATCGCCTTCGTCGAACTCGGTCAGGGTGCCATCGATCATCGCGTTCATCTCGTCGTCGGAGATGTCCTCGAAATCGATGACATTCGTGTTCTTGATTTCGGTCAAAACGGACCCCTTTCAAGTACAGGGACCCTTCGTCATGGTGGTTGAACTCAACATGTCTCGGGGGCCTACAGATACAAACCCGCTCGGTTTTCCGAACGGGACCTGGCACCTTTCGGCGCACAAGCTCGGTTAGTTTACCATAACGCGCACGTTTTCGAGACCTACTATTTTGCGCATATGCGCAGCTTCACAAGGTTTTTGCAAACCGCGTCGGTAAGCGGTCGCAGCCCTCCGCTGCAGCGGTCAATCGCAATTTTCAGCTCGATCGTTCAGCCGAAGCATTTGCTTCCAGCGTCCGGCACAGCTTCCAGCCTCAACGTCGATCGAGGCGATCGATCGCAGCTTTCGATTTCAGCGTTCGGCCGAAGCGTTTAGTTCCGACTGCGACACAACGCGCAATCACCATCGCGGATCGCAATCTTCAGCCGCCGCCTCTCGTCGAGGCGCCTTCCGCACCGTTTGCTTGCGGCGTTTTCAGTCCATTAAGCCTATTTGGCCTTGGCAGGCGCGTCGAATACACCGGCGCAATGCGGGCAACGCGTGGCACCTTCCTTGACTTCCTCCAAGCAATACGGGCACACGGGCGCAGCCTTAAGAGCCTCTCCTTCCTTGCCCGTAAGCTTGTTGCCCAAATCCTGAGCCTTGTTCACCGCTTTCACGAGCAGGAACACAACGAAAGCAACGATGAGGAAATTGATGCAGGCGCTGATGAACGCACCGAAGTCGATGTCGGTGCCGGGAACAACGAGGCCCGAAATGGTGTCGGCGCCGCCGCCTGCGATAACCGAGATGAGCGGGTTGATGATGTTCGTGGTGAACGCGGTAACGATGGACGTGAATGCGCCGCCGATGATAACCGCAACGGCCAAATCCATCACGTTGCCGCGGTTGATGAACTCCTTGAATTCGCTGAAGAACTTCTTCATGGTGCTTCCTTCCTTTGCCTGCGGGCACATTGTAAACGCAGCGGGACGGAAAAAGAGGAAGGCCCCGCCATAAGCGAAGCCTTCCTGCGCATGATATGTTTTACCTGATTTGCGGCGTTATTTCACAACGAGCACAGGCACCTTGGTTGCGCCGAGCAGCTTATGGCTCACGCTACCCAGATACTGCTTCATGCCAGAAAGCCCGCGCGACCCAATAACCACCATGTCGTAGCCATTCTTTTCGATAAGCTTGGCGATTTCCGATGCGACGTCGGTTCCCAAAACAAGCAGCGTGTCCACGCCGTTTTGCTGATGCCTGCCTTCGAACTGATTCAAAGCGTCGGCGAGCACCTCTTCGGCGTCGGATTTCATAAGGTCCAAAATCGCGGCGAAGCTCGAAGCCTGATCATCGGAAAGCATGGGAATGGAGACCACGTTCACGATGTCGAGATGAATGCGGGCGTCGGACGCGATGAGGTCGGCGGCGGTGTCGATTGCGCGCTTCGAGGTCTCAGAGCCGTCATAGGCGACGAGAATGTTCTTCATGGCAAAAACCTCCTTCTTATGTGCGCTGGCGACAATCCCCTGCCAACGCTCGTCTCAAGTATAGCGCTGCACGCCCGCAAATACGCCTGCTGGCGAAACGTTATTCGGCTGTTGCCAAAGATGCCGCCGCAGGCTCGAAAACCTGTTAAACGCTACGAGCATTTAACAGGTCGGCGGCCTCGCTTACTCCGCGAGCTTCGCGCGCAGAATACGCAGCGCGTTGCCACGATGGCTGATGGCGTTTTTCTCGTCTTGGGAAACCTCAGCGAGCGAGCGTTCAAAACCAAACTCCTCGGGCATGAACATGGGGTCGTAACCAAAGCCCTCGCTACCGCGCAGCTCGTGCCCAATGCGGCCTTCGACCGTGCCCTCGACCGTCGTTTCGTCTCCCACCTCGTTGATGAATGCGAGAGCACACACGAAGCGCCCCGTGCGCTGCTCGTCGGGCACACCCTCAAGTTCGGCGAGTACCTTGGCGTTGTTCGCGGCATCGTCGCCATGCGTGCCCGCATAGCGCGCCGAGTACACGCCCGGCCTGCCATCGAGGGCATCGACCACAAGCCCCGAATCGTCTGCGAGCGCGGCCATGCCCGTTGCCTCATGGGCAGCGCGGGCCTTGATGAGCGCATTGCCGACGAACGTATCGGCGTCTTCCTCGGGCTCGGGATACGACTCAACCTGCGACAGAGTCAGAAACTCCCAGCCCGGAAAGTCGAGCGCGGTCTCGATTTCTTCAACCTTGTGCTTATTGTTGGTTGCAATGACGACTTTCATTTCTCTTCTACTCCATTCCGCGAACAAAAACGCGTGCGCCACGAATCCCGCACGCGGCCGCTTTCCTGCTATTCGATGCCAAGCACATCTTTCTGAGCGGCCAGCAGCACCTTGATGCCCTCTTCAGCCACATCCAAGAACTCGTTCAAACGGTCGCGCGAGAAGCTCACCTGCTCGCCGGTGCCCTGAATCTCGACAATCTCGCCTTTCGCGTTCATCACGACGTTCATGTCGATTTCGGCGTTCGAATCTTCCTCGTAATCGAGGTCGAGCATAAGGCGGCCTTCAACCAAACCAACGCTGATGGCGGCAACCTGGCCAAACAAGGGGTTCGCCTTAATGCGACCTGCGGTCTTCCACATCTCGAACGCATCATAGGCCGCGACCCACGCGCCCGTGATGGCGGCCGTGCGCGTGCCGCCATCGGCCTGCAGCACGTCGCAGTCGATGGTCATGGTCACCTCGCCGCCCATAGCGTTCAGATCGCACACATTGCGCAGGCTGCGACCAATGAGGCGCTCGATTTCCATGCTGCGACCATTGCGGCCGTTCGTCTCGCGGCGCGTGCGCTTACTGCCCGCAGCGGGAAGCATGGCGTATTCGGCCGTGAGCCAGCCTTTGCCCGAGCCTTTGCGCCAGGCCGGCGCACGATCTTCGATGGTCGCAGTGCACAGCACATGCGTGTCACCGAATTCGGCAAGGCAGCTGCCGTTGGCGTTCTTCATAATGCCGCGCGTAAGCTTCACGTCGCGCATCGCGCGATCGTCGCGATCGTTTGCCCTGTTAGCAAGCATGGTTTCCTCCTATCAAGCGGGCAAGCCCGCATACATACAGAAAAGGCCGACGCGATGTCGGCCTTCAGATTATAAGCGAGAAAGATCGATATGGGTCGGGCGCTCAATGGGTTCGCTGAACACCCGCGACCCGAACGACTGGAATTCATCCAGATTCGGTGCCGAGGTGAAGAACTCGTGTTTTGCGATATTGCCCTCATGGGCAAGCTCACCGCGCATGCTCAACGTTTCGCGCACCTCTTTCGCCATTTCCTCGGCGGAAGAAACGAGCAGCACATTGTGGCCGATAACGCCGCCGATAAGCGCTTTAAGCATGGGGTAATGCGTGCAGCCAAGCACGAGCGTGTCGATTTCGCAACGACGCAGCGGTTCAAGATAGTCGCGGGCAATTTCCTGGAACGCCGGGCGAATGTAAACCTTGCTCGCAAGGCTCGTGAGGTCTTCGATGGGGCCTCTCGACATGCGAATTCCCTGCTCGACGATGTCGACGAACTTCGGCGTAGCCGTGGAAAAAACCGTGATACCCGCGTCGATATTGCGAATAGCCTGAGGATAGCAGCCCGATTCAACCGTGCCCTTCGTGGCGATGACGCCCACGCGGCGGTTTTTCGTCGCCCGCGCGGCGGCACGAGCGCCAGGAATAACGGCGCCGATCACGGGAATGCTGAAACGTTGCTGCGCGTGTTCAAGGCCAGCGGCGGTCGCGGTGTTGCACGCGATAACGAGCAGCTTCACGTCGCGGCCAACGAGCCATGTGCAAATTTGCTGCACGAATCCGTCGACCTCGTCTTGGCTGCGGGGGCCATAGGGGCATCGCGCCGTATCGCCAAAATATACGATGGATTCCTCGGGCAGCTCCTTGGCGATTTCGCGCGCCACCGTAAGGCCGCCAAAACCGGAATCGAAGATACCGATAGGGGCGTCATTAAACGGCCTGTTTGATAGTACCCTGTCAGAAGAAACGATCATGCATCCTCTTTTTAATCAATGCCCGGTTTATTTACCCTGGGCTGAATAATGTCGCTCGTTACCAAGCAATTGCCATTTTCATAATAAAGCCTATCGCACAAACCGCAAAACGAGCATTGGCACGCACGCGAATAGCGGAATCCAAAATGCGCGGCAAAACGGCGATTAAGCGGGCGCATGCCTCCTTAAAAGCACGAAAGCGCACGTCAGAAGCCTCTTTTGCCAAGCCCTCAAGATGCCCAACCCTTACGGACGTCCACAAAAAACGCCGCTCAAAAGAACGGCGTTTATTGATTCTGGTGGAGGCGCGGAGAATCGAACTCCGGTCCATACTACGTTCTTGCTCAGGCTCTACAAGCTTATTTCGCGATCGAATTTCGGAAGATGTCGGTTCGCGAACCAACGTCGAGCTTCCTAGCCCGTTCTTTCTTTTCCAAAGCCATACAGACTACGTGCTTTGAAGCAGTCCCCTAAAATGACGTCGCGCTCGAGTCGGGGACAACCCGAGTTTGACGTGCCAGGTGCTATTAAGCAGCCATGGCGAGCGCAGGAGCGCTCTGATAAGATTTTTTGCCAATTAACTTGACTTTACCCCTGTTTAACGTGGCGAGGAGACCACGACCTGCTCCTCAGTTCAAACGTACCATGTCGAAACCAGTCGCCCCCAAATGCGTGCCGCGCGGGCACCGAGGGTGCTGTCCACCATGCGATATGCTTTTGTCAAGCACCATGCCGGGTTGCCCCAGCGGAAAACCTATTGTATCGAGGCGGCGGCCAATGTCAAATGCCGACACGCTCCTGAAACCTTATTTCAACAGTTCCTTGAGGTTCATGCCGCCCGTGATGTCGTCGAGGGCTTCTTTCAAATCGCGCGCCGCGAGCGCGGTCTCGCGCGCAAGCTCGACGCCGCCCTTGGCAGCATTCTTCACGTCGCCCTGCGTGACGCCCCTGAAAAGGACTTTATCGTCTTCGTCTTCCTCTTCTGCCGGGCACCAATCGTAGTGCTCGCAGTTATCGCAGTCGCCATCGCAGCCATCTTCGTAATACGCCTCGGCGGCAGCCTTCGCAGCACGTTCCTCGTCGGTGAGTTCGACGTCGTTTTCCTCTTCGACCTCGACTTCAACGGCCTCGTCGGCCTCATCGGCTTCAGCGCCCTCGTCGACATCGGGAGCCACGGCTTCCTCGCCTTTAGCTGCAGCAGGCGCAGCCTTCGCGTCTTCGGCAGGCGTCTCATCCTCAAACACGCCATCGAAATCGTCGGGGCACCAGTCGTAGTACTCACACGTCTCGCACTCGCCGTCGCAGCTGGTTTTGTAGTATTCCTTCCACTTTTCGGTCATGAGCGCATTGTATTTCTCCTGCAGCTCATCGTATTCGGCGTCAGAATGCTGCGGCGCTGCCGGCTCGGCAGACTTATCGCCTTTGTCCTTCTTGGACTTCTCGTCTTCGGGCGCGATAATCTGCCTCGCGGCGTTTTTCGCCACGCGACCGCCCAAGCGAGTTGCTTTCCTGAAAATACCCATGTATGAACCCCCCTGTTCAAGCCCCGCAGGGCACCTTGCCAATTAACGAGAACGCATCTTCAACGCACGAGCGATTTCGCGTTTGGAATCGCGTTCCGCCATCGCCTGGCGCTTATCGTGCAGCTTCTTGCCACGGGCAAGCGCGATTTCAAGCTTCACCAAGCCATTTGTCGAGAAGTAAATTCCAATGGGAACAATTGCCAGTCCCGCCTCGCGCGTTTTCTGCTCCAAATAGCGAATCTGCTTGCGATGAAGCAGCAGCTTGCGCTTGCGGTCGGGGTCGGGATTGTTCAAATTGCCATGCGAATACGGCGAGATATGCAGCCCGTTGAGCCACGCCTCGCCCTTGCGAATGAGCACGAAGCAGTCGGTAAGCTGGCAGTTGTTCTCGCGCAGCGAGCACACCTCGGTGCCCGTGAGCGCGATGCCCGCCTCAAACGTTTCAATTATTTCGTAATCGTGGAAAGCCTTGCGGTTTTTCGCGATTTGCTTCTTTTCGCGCGCCACGCGCCACCTCTCATTCGTGCTTCACGCCGCCGGAAAACGCGGCAGCTCGCGCCATTATACCGTTCGATGCGCTCATGGAGTGTCATGCAGATTAAGGAAACCGCCCCTACCCCTGCAACAACTCGTACAAATCGTCGGCATCGAGCGATGCGAGCGAAATTCCGCCCGCGCCCACAACTTGGTCGGCGAGTTCGCTTTTCGTTTGCTGCAGACGCACGATGCGCTCCTCGATCGTGTTTTTCGCCACAACCTTCTCGACGCTCACCACGCGCGTTTGCCCAATGCGGTGCGCGCGGTCGGTCGCCTGGCTTTGCGCCGCGGCGTTCCACCACGGATCGGCATGAATCACGACCGACGCGCCCGTAAGGTTCAAACCCGTGCCGCCCGCCTTCAAAGAAACGAGAAACGCAGGGGTGTCGTCTTCATTGAACGCATCGACGAGCCGCACGCGTTCTTTCTTCGGCGTAGCGCCCGTGATGGAATAATGTGCGATGCCCGCCTTGCGCAGCCGCTCGGCAATCAGCTCAAGGAAACTCGTGAATTGCGAGAACACGAGCGTCTTTTCCCCGCCCTCCACGGCGGACGAAACCAAATCGACAATCGCGTCGAGCTTGGCGGAAGGCCCGCGGTAATCTTCATACACCAAACGCGGGTCGCAGCACAACTGGCGCAAGCGCGTGATTTCGGCGAGCACCTCGACGGTTGACACAGGCTTTCCCGCGGCGCGGGCCGCTTCGCGTTCTTTGCGGAACATGCGCTGCGCGGTAAGCTCTTCACGAAGGCGCTGCTCGTGCGCGTCGTAGAGCTTCCTCTGCTCGACATCCATGTTCGCATACACCACCGATTCGAGCTTATCGGGCAAATCGGTGAGCACGTCGGCCTTCAAGCGGCGCAGCATGAAGGGGGCGACGATGGCCTGCAGCCGGCGAGCCACCGCGTCGTCGCCGCCCACGATAGGAGACTCGAAGCGCTCGCGGAAGCGCGCATAAGGTCCCAGCAATCCGGGCATGAGGAAGTCGAAAATGCTCCACAGCTCCGAAAGACGGTTTTCCATAGGCGTGCCCGTGAGCGCGAACTTGTGGTCGGCTTCAAGGCTTTTCACCGCGCGCGTCGTGAGCGCAGCGGGGTTTTTGATATATTGCGCCTCGTCGAGCGCGCATATGAACAGGCGGCGGCTCGACCAATCGTCGATATCGATACGAAGCAGGTCATATGAGGTGACCAGCACGTCAACACGTCGATGGCCGCCGAATGCCTCGAGGCGCGCAGCTCGGCGCTCTTGCGCGCCGCCCGCCACGGCGACCACGGAAAGCCCGGGCGCGAATCGCTCGAACTCGGCCGTCCAGTTGTATACAAGCGACGCCGGGCACACGATAAGGCTCGGATACGGCTGGCGCTTGGCATGGCGGGCCAAAAAAAGGGAAATGAGCTGCAGCGACTTGCCTAAGCCCATCTCATCGGCCAAAACGCCCCCGAAATCGGCATCGCAGCGCGCCGAAAGCCAACGGAAGCCCGACTCCTGATACGGCCTGAGCACCTCTGCAAGCGTTGGCGGCACGGCATAATCGGCCTCGTTCACGGCCTTGAAGTGATCGATATACTCCTGAAAGCTTCGATCACGCTCAAGGTTCGCTTCTTCGTTCAAATAGAATGCGCGATATGCCGGCAAAAGCGCCTGTCCGCTCGCAAGCTCGCGCGCCGTAAGGCCCAAATCGCCCGCAAGGCGATCGAGTTGAGAAAGATCGGCTTCCTTCAAATCGATGAACGCGCCCGAACGCAAGCGGTGGTAGCGCTTGCGGCGTCGATAGCTCGAAAGCAGCGCCGAAAGCTCCGACGCCGGCAAATCGCCCGCATCGACCACAAGGTTGATCAAGTTGCCCGAAAGCGATACGCCCATGGTGACGCGCGGCTTCACATCGCGAATAAGACGATCGAACGCGGGCGTGGTGAACACCGTGCCCGCCTCGCGGAATTCCACAAGGCCGCCGAAAAGCAGCGCGCCCACCGCGTCTCCGTCGGAAAGCGCGAGCGATGTGCCTGCACCGAAATAACGCGCGGCAAGAGAGCGAGCCTTCGCTTCGCGCTTCACATCGCGCACGGGAAGAGGCACGTCCACGGGCTCGGGGCGATCGGTGAGTTCGCCCACCAAATCGTAACGAATCGCGCCATACACAGCCTGGGCGCGCATAGTCACGCTCGTTTTGTCTTTGTCGAAAAAGAACTCGAGCGAGCACGTGACAGGGCGGTATTTATCGATATCGGAAGGAAGGTCGACGCGCAAACGCTTCTCAATCGCAGGCAACGCCGTCGCGCAAAAAAGCGGCATGTCGCGCTCGGCTACAAAGGGGCGGTTTTCCTCGCTTCCGTAAACGCCGCGCAGAAAATCGGCGCACTTCATGAAGTCGTTCGAGCATCGATAGAATTCACTGCCGCCAAGCCACACGAAAAGTTTCGAGCCGCGGCCCGCAAGCCAAATGCGGCTGCCGCGCTCAACGGTAAAGCCGCCTCGCGACGAGGGCCGAACCGCAAGCGCGATTTCAGGGTCGGCATCGACCACACGCACGCGCGCCACGCTCGGCGCAATGCCATCGGCGCCTTTGATGGAAAACGTCTCGCCCGCCAGGGCTGAAAGCACATCGACCATATCGCTTTCGGAAAGGGACATGGTGCGGCCAATGCTCGGAGCAGCGTATCGCCACGAGGAAAGCGGTGCCGTACGGCGCTGGGCATCGACAATGCCCGCGACGAGCTGGACTATCGCGCGACCGCGCTCCGTGAAACGCGAAGGCACGTGGGTGAATGCGAGCTTCTTTCCATACTCGAAAAACGTGCCCTCATCGAGGCGGCGGCAAAAATCGGAGATGTTCTTTACGATGTACGTCGCATCGTCGGTCGCCACGCGCAACCCCATGGACCATTCGCCGTATTCCACGGTGAAATCGCACAGCACATCGACGCTTCCATCGGGCGTGTCGTCACGCTCGAGGCGTTCGGCGCGCTCCATGAACGCGGCGATGCAGTCGGAAGATACGGCAGAACGATCGCGGCGAAAGCCCGCATAGCTATCGGAACGAGCTGCATAATCGAGCGCGAGCGCCACGGCATGCTTGCACATGCCGTCGTATTGAAACGCCGCCGGACACGTACAGGAGTAATCTTCGACGAAATCGGCGCCCTCGTTGAGCTCGACCATAACGCGATAGCCTTCGGTTGAGCTCGTTTGGGAAGCCACGACCGCGTTGATGATGGTCGACTCGCCATCGTAGCGCACGCGGCGATCGTATACCGAGCGCCCGCCTGCAGCAATCGAGCGCCCGCGATGCAAAACGCGCGGCGCGCACATATGAGAAAGCGATTCCTCAGAAAGCACGATGGCCCCTTCCCTACGGTATTGCGAACCTTGAGTATACCGCGACGCCGCGAAGAGAAAAGGCACGCCAGAAACAGCGCATTACTTTCGGGCGACGAGCCTGGGGCCGATGCGGCGCACAAGGTCGAAGTCGGCGCGGCGAGCATAGGGGTACACCGACGAAATGCGCACGCGCACCTTCGCGCCCAAGCGATAGACCACGCCCGAATCGGAACCGAACAGCACGCGTCGCGCCGCATCGAGCACAAAGTATTCCCCCGTATCGCGCAGCGAAACGAAGCCTTCGCACGTATCGGCCAGGCGCACGAAGAAGCCCTGGGCCATAACGCCCGAAATCATGCCATCGACCTCATCGCCAATGCGCTGCTCGAGCAGCTCGAACAGCTTGAGCTCCTGAGATTCGCGCGCGGCTTCTTCAGCGGTGCGTTCCGCGGTCGATGCATGGTCGGCAATGCGCGCCAGGGCCGATTCCAAACCCGAGGTCTCACCCGTGCGGCCGAAAAGCGCCACTTTCAGCATGCGATGCACCATAAGGTCGGGATAGCGGCGAATGGGGCTCGTGAAGTGCGTGTATGCCGTGCTCGCGAGCCCGAAGTGCCCCTCGCACGAATCAACGTACACCGCGCGCTTCATTGCGCGCACCACAAGCGACGACACGAGGAATTCCTCGCTGCGCCCACGCGCGAACGAGAGCACCTGCTGGATGGCGAACGGATCGCCTGCCTTGAAATTCGCAAGCGATACATGCCTGTCGTAGCCAAATTCCTGAAGAATTGGCACGAGTTCTGCCAAATCGCCCGACGAAGGCGGCTCATGCACGCGAAAAATCGACGGAATTCCCGCATCGCGCAAATATCGAGCAACCGCCTCATTGGCGGCGATCATGGCCTCCTCGACAAGCGCCGTCGCATCGGTTTTGCGACGAATAGCCACGCTGACGGGCACGCCTTCATCGTTCAGGCGGACCTTGGCCTCTTCGCTCTCGAAATCCATGCCTCCACGACGCACGCGATTGGCATGGAGTGCCTGAGCGATTTCATGCAGAGCGCCAATCGATTGCGCGATGTCTTCGGCAAACGCGCCAGCCATAGGCCGCAGGGCCGCAACCGCCGCCTGAAAATCGCCAGCCTGCAAAGCGTCAATGGAAACTTGCACGGCACCATACGTAAGCCGCGCTTTCGACTTGATGACCGACGGGGTTATGCGCGTGTCCCGAACAAAGCCCTTTTCATCGATGAGCATCTCGACGCTCATCGCGCGGCGTTCTTCATGTGGCCGCAGCGAGCACACATCGTTCGAAAGCGCCTCGGGAAGCATGGGCAGCACGCGATCGACCAAATACACGCTCGTCGCGCGTTCGCGAGCCTCGAAGTCGACCTGAGAATTCCAAGGAACGTAGTGCGATACATCGGCAATATGAACGCCCAGAATGAAGAACCGCGCGCCTGCAGCCGAAGAAGCATCGTCTGCCGCGCAGGCAATGCCCGGCTCGGAGCTGCCCTCCTTCTTGGCGACAAGCGCCCTATGGGCACTGCGAAGCGTTGCGGGGCCATCAATCCAAACGCACGCCGCGCTTACGGCATCGTCGAAATCTTTCGCATCATCGGGGTCGACCGTAAACGCGAGCTCGCTTCTCAAATCAACATAGCGTCCGCTGTTGAAAGCGGCGTCGGCATCGACGTCAGCGCCTTCAACTTCGGCAAGCGATGTTGCCGAAAACGATGTTGCCAGCTTATGGCGAGCAATAATGAGCTCGACATCGGCCCCAGGCTGGCCTTCATGCCCAAGCACTTCCTCGACCACGCCCTGCGCGGGCTCTCGCCGCGACGGGAACGAGGTCATGCGCACGCGCACGATGTCGCCATCTTTCACATGGGGAGCATCGCTGCGCAAGGTGAAGATGTCATGCTTGATGCGGGGGTCTTCAGGAACAACGACCCCAAAGGGTTCGGCGATTTCATATCGCCCGACAACCGTTTCGTGAGCGCGGCCAACCACGCGAACCACGCGCCCTCGAAGCCTGTCTTCAAAGCCGCCCTCGCGTTCGCCATCGTGAATGCGAGCGACCTCCACCACATCGCCATCGAAAGCGTCAGCCGTTTTAGAGGCGGGAATAAAAAACTCCCCTTCGGAAGTCTGTACAAAACCGTATCCAGCGCCCGACATCTTCAGAACGCCTTGCGGCAAAATGCGCGGGGTGCGGCGGGCAGAGCTTTTTCTTGTACGTGAACGAGACATAGCATCCCTTCATAGGTCAAATGGAATATGAGTAAAAGAAGAAGCTGCGAAGCCCACCGAAGCTCGCAGTTTGTCGAGGCATAAGCAAAAACGAGATTACTTTCGCATAGAACTCAGCAAGAAGGAAGAGCCGAAAGCGAACCGTAACCGCAAAAACCCATGAAGCGCCGAGGAGGCATGAGCCCCGCCAAAGGCAAACCTACGCAACGAAACAACAAACCGAGGTCACGAACAACGTCGCAACCTCGGCTTGGAGGCAATCATATGTAAATACAGCGCCTGTCCTAGTCGACAACGAGCGAGCCAGCCGTCTCGATGGCGATTTCCTTCTGATTGTCGACCGACGATCCCTCGCGCAAGGAAATCACTACGTCAGGCGACACGCCCACGCCATCGATCGTATACCCCGAAGGACTCTTGTAACGCGCGGCGGTATAGCGCAACGCGCCGCCGAACGAAAGCGGCTTAGTAACCTGCACAGAACCGCGGCCCATGGTATTGACGCCCACCAACGTCGCACGGTTCGAATCGCGCAACGCAGCCGCGAGAACCTCGGCGGAACCTGCGGTGTTGCCGTTCACAAGAACGACGACCGGCGCATCGGTTGCCACATTGCCCGAAACTTGCTTGGTAGTTTGGGCGTCGACCGTGTCGATTTCGACCACGACGCCGCTCTTCACGAACAGCGAAGCCACGTCGACCGCCTTATTTAAATAGCCACCGGGATTATCGCGCAAATCGAGCACGAACGACTGAGCCCCTTGCGAAGAGAGTTCTTCAATCGCCTGGCGCACGAGCGAATCGGCGTTCTGCGTGAACTGGCGCAGTTTGATGTAGCCGACGTTGTTCTGCAGCTGGGCAGTCACATTCGGCTCAGTGTAATCGGTGCACACGAGCGTCGTGGTGAATTCATCGCCGCCCGAGGCATCGAGGGACGTAGGCCGACGCCACGTGATGACGACGGTCGAGCCAGCCTCGCGCTGCACGGCATTGATAACTTCAGTCGACGTCCATTCCTGCGAACGATCGCCGTCGATGGCCACCACGAAATCGCCCGGCAAAACGCCCGCGTCGCTCGCCGAAGAGCCCTCAAACACGTCAAGCGCATAAGCTTGGCCGTTGTATTCCGAGAAGAACACGCCCACGCCTGGATAATCCTCCGATGCTGTTACGTCAACATAGGACGAATAGCGATCGGCGGAATAGTAGCGCGTGAAGGTGTCGTTCGTGGATTGCAGGAACGAATCCAAAACCGCAGACGTGCAGGCATCGGTATCGTAGGAATCGAGACTCGATTTCGCCAAAATGCCTTCAACCTCGTTCAGACGCGAGGCAACCTCGCCAGAATCGGCCGAAGCCGCCTGGACGGCGGCTTTCGTTTCCGGCTCTTCAATTCCCAAACGACTCATAAGGTCGTGGTTTCCGCGCACGACGAAACCGGCGCAAAAAAGCGCAACCGCGCACATGCATAAAGCGAGTTGCTTTATGATGCGCGCGTTGCGGGTCGTTACGTCGATATGGCCTTTGCGGTGTCGCACAGACATAGACATGGGGGCTATTTACACCTTCAAGTAGCGTCGCATAGCGAACAGCGAACCAATACCAGCAATGACCAAGCCGGCGACAATAAGCGCGGCGTAGATCATGAGATACGACGTCATGGACAAATCGATGGGCAGCCATGCCAAGGTGTTCGAAACCTGCGGCAGCGCGAAGCGGCGCAGCATTTCAATGGACAGAATGGCAAGGGCCGAACCGATAACGGCATGCATCGCGCCTTCCATAAGGAAAGGCCCACGAATGAAGCCGTTGCTCGCGCCCACGAGACGCATGATGGCGATTTCCTTGCGGCGTGCCAAAATGGCCAAGCGGATGGTGTTGTTGATGAACACCAGCGCAATGAAGATGAGCAGGGCAACGAGCGCGACGCCGATGTAGCGAATGTAGTTCGTGAGCTCGAACAGGCGTTTCACGCTGCTCTGGCCATACTTGATGCTGTCGGCGGGGTTTTCCTCGTCGGCGATTTTCGCGAACGTGGAGTTACCCTCGATTTGAGAGGCGATGCCCTCAACCATCTGCGGGTCGGCGAGCTCGACGTCGATGGAAGCCGGCAGAGGATTCATGCCATCGAGCTGGTCGACGATTTCGCTGGAGCTCATGGAGTTGCTGAAGTTCTGCAGGGCTTCGTCTTTCGTGGTGAAGCCGACGCTTTGCACGCCGTCCATCTTCTCGATGGCCTTCATGACCGTATCGATGTCGGATTGTTCGGCATCGTCAGACACATACGCCGTGATGGAAACCTTGTCTTCCACCGACTTCACCGTGTTGTCGACGATAAGGCCGCCAACAAGGAAAATGCCGATGATGAGCAGGGATAAGAAAATCGTGATAATCGAACCGAGCGTCGTGGAAAGGTTTCGCGTAAAGCCCGTGAGCGATTCTTTGAAGAAGTAGAAAAGACTAGACATCGAAACCGTACACACCCCTATCTTGGTCGCGGGTCAACTGGCCGTTGTCGAGAGCAATAACGCGACGACGCATGTTGTCGACCATTTCGCGGTCGTGCGTTGCCACGAGCACCGTGGTACCGGTGCGATTAATGCGCTCGAGCAGATCCATAATGCCGCGCGAAGTTTGCGGGTCGAGGTTGCCCGTGGGCTCGTCGCACACCAGAAGCGGCGGACGATTCACAATGGCGCGCGCAATGGAAACACGCTGCTGCTCGCCACCAGAAAGCTGATCGGGACGCTTGTTAAGCTTGTCTTGCAGGCCAACCAGGCGCAAAACCTCGGGAACCTGAGTCTTAATCACGTGGCGGCTCTTGCCGATAACCTCGAGCGCGAACGAAACGTTCTCGAAAACGGTTTTGTTCGGCAGCAATTTGAAGTCTTGGAAAACGCAGCCAATGTTGCGGCGAAGATAGGGCACACGCCAGTCGCGCATGGTCGTAAGATCTTCATCGGCAACATAAATATGGCCGCTCGACGGCTTGAGCTCGCGGGTAATGAGCTTGATGAAGGTAGACTTGCCCGAGCCCGAATGGCCAACGAGGAAGACGAACTCGCCCGCATAGATTTGCAGGGAGATGTCGTGCAGCGAAGGCTTGTTCGGCTGCGCCTGGTAGACCTTCGTCACATGATCGAAGGTGATGACAGGCGCACCCATGGGCTGGGACTGCTGCGCGTCTTCAAGCGAAAGTGAAGGAAGCGCCGCCGACAAGTCGGAACGAATGGCCGGCTGGGCGGGAGCATGGTGACCGCGGCCAGCGTGGCCGGGTGCAAGTTTGTTCATTGCGGGGAGCGCGCCAGTTGCCTGGGGGCTCACAGCGCGGTTTGCCGAAGTGGCACCCGCGGATTGAGCGACGTTGGAGCCTGCATGGGCGGCATGGCGACCCACAGGCGGCGTCACCCGCGACGTAGCCCCCGCTTCGAGGGGATCGCGACGTCGCGCGTCATTGGTGTTCGTCACAGAGTGCTCCGTTCAAATAATGGTTACTGGACTCAACCCGCTTATTCTACCAAGACACGCAAATCCCTGCTCGCTTCGCTACGAAACAAACACTGCACTGAATAGAGCCTGAAAGCATGGAGGAGCGCCGCACCTAAGAAATTCGCGCGGCCGCACAATGCAAACCGGCATAAAGAAAAGGCCGGGCAAAACCCGGCCTTGAACAAACGACGCTCTAACGCGCTATTTGCGAGAGATAGCCTTTTTGGCCGCCTCGGCGATAGCGGCGGCATCCATGTGGAATTCCACGAGCAATTCCTCGTAGCTTGCCGACGTGCCGAAGCAATCCTGCATGCCCACGCGCTCGAGCGGAGCGGGATGCTTTGCGGCCAGGCATTCCGCCACGGCGCCACCAAGGCCGCCGATAACGGAGTGCTCTTCAGCGGTCACAATGCAGCCCGTCTTCTCGACCGACGCCAAAATGGTGTCTTCGTCGAGCGGCTTCACACAGAATGCGTCAATAACCTCTGCGGAAATGCCTTCAGCGGCCAGCAAGTCAGCGGCCTTCAGGGCCTCATCGATTTCGACGCCGCAGGCGACGATGGAAACATCGCTGCCCTCGCGAAGCACGTATGCGCGACCCATCTCGAGCTCTTTGCCCGGCTCATAGACGCACGGCACCGATGCGCGGCCCATGCGCACATACACGGGGCCCGGCGTTTCGGCGGCCAGCTTAATGGCGGCCTTCGCAGCGTAGTAGTCGGCTGGAACGAGAACGCGCATGTTCGGTAGCACGCGCATAAGGGCGATGTCTTCGACCATCTGATGGCTGCCGCCGTCGGGGCCTACGGAAATGCCGGCATGCGTAGGGGCGATTTTCACGTTCAGATTCGCATAGCACACGGTGTTGCGAATTTGATCATACACACGGCCGGTGCCGAACACGGCGAACGAGCCAGTGAATGCGGTGTGGCCCGTGAGCGAGAGACCAGCGGCCACGCCAACCATATCTTGTTCGGCAATGCCAACGTTCACCAGGCGCTCGGGATGCGCAGCGCCCAGCTTTTTGGTGGTGGTGGAACCAGAAAGGTCGGCCTCGACGGCTACGACGTCGATACCCTGTTCCACCAATTCGACCAGCGTCTCACCGTAGGCGGCGCGGGTTGCTTTTTTCTCTGCAGCCATTATTTAGCCTCCTTGTTCGCGGTGAGTTCGGCGAGGGCCTGCTCGGTTTGCTCGGCGTTCGGCGCCTTGCCATGCCAGCCAGCCTGGTCTTCCATAAAGGAAACGCCCTTGCCCTTGGTGGTTTCGGCGACAATCACGCACGGCTTGCCGCTGCGAGATTCCTTAGCGCTTTCAAGCGTGGCGAGAATGGCTTCCATGTCGTTGCCGTCGCACCGGAACACCTGCCAGCCGAACGAGCGGAACTTGTCGCCCAAGTCTTCCGGCGAGCATACGGTTTCGATACGGCCGTCGATTTGCAGGTGGTTGTGATCGACGATGGCGACCAGGTTATCGAGGCCCTTGTGAGCCGCGAACATCGCAGCTTCCCACACCTGGCCCTCTTGGCATTCGCCGTCGCCCATAAGGGTGAACACCGAAGACTCAGAACCATTGAGCTTCAGGCCGAGCGCCATGCCGGCAGCGATAGAGAGGCCCTGGCCGAGCGAGCCCGTAGATGCCTCAACGCCCGGAAGCTTCTTGCAATCGGGATGGCCCTGAAGGCGGCTGTGCAGCTTGCGCAGCGTGGCGAGCTCTTCTTTCGGGAAGTAGCCAGCCTCGGCAAGCGTGGCGTAAAGCGCCGGTGCCGCATGGCCCTTCGAAAGAAGGAAACGGTCACGGTCTTCGGCCTTCGGATTTTCCGCATCGTGCTTGAGCACGCCCCCGAAATACAACGCACACATAATGTCTGCCGCCGAAAGCGAGCCACCCGGATGCCCGCTTCCCGCTTCGGCCACCATTTTCACGATATCGACGCGGATATCGCCGGCCATGCTCTTCAGCTCTTCGAGATTCACGACGCCCCTTTCTGTCGTTCAAGAAAAAAGCGCCCCGCATGCGCGGGACGCCTCATCACGCAATTGATTGCATCGTATCGCAAATTCGCGTTTCGGGCTATTGGGATACGCGCCAACGATGATGGCCCACAACGAATTCATCGATATCGCCGTCAAGCACAGCATCGACGTTGCTCGTTTCGACGCCGCTACGCAAATCTTTCACAAGCTGGTACGGATAGAGCACGTAGTTGCGAATCTGGCTACCGAAGCCGTTTTCCTGTTTTTCGCCACGAATGGCATCGAGTTCGGCATCACGCTTTTGGCGCTCAAGCTCGTACAACCTGCCGCGCAGCACCTTGAACGCAGATTCCTTGTTCATAAGCTGGCTTTTCTCGTTTTGGCAGGTAACGACGATGCCCGTGGGAATATGCGTGAGTCGCACGGCCGAATCGGTGGTGTTCACGCACTGGCCGCCTGGACCGCTCGAGCGGTATACGTCGACGCGCACGTCGTTCGGGTTCAAATTCACCTCGATGTCGTCGGACATCACGGGCATGACCTCCACACTGGCGAACGTCGTTTGGCGGCGGCCCTTGATATCGGTCGGCGAAATGCGCACGAGTCGGTGCACCCCATGCTCACTGCGCAGCATGCCATAGGCGTTTTTGCCTTCCACCTGGAACACCGCGCGATCAAGGCCAATGCCCTCGCCCGGCACCACATCGAGCACTTTGAGTTTCCATCCCTTTTTCTCGACGTATCGCGAGTACATGCGATAGAGCATGTCGGTCCAGTCCTGCGCCTCGAGCCCGCCTTGGCCAGGGTTTACCGACACGATGGCGTCAGAGGAATCGAGGTCGTCGGCGAACCAGGAATCGATTTCGAATTGATCGAGCATGGAATCGAGGCGCGAGAGACACATTTGAACCTCGGCGGCGAAGCCTTCGTCTTCGCTGGCGAGTTCATCGGCAGCACGCGCATCGTCGAGCAGGCCGCACGCGACGTCATACGCATTGAGCGTGTCGCGCAGATTGCTCGCCTTCTTCGAAACCTCCTGTGCCGCAGCCGCGTCATCCCAGAAACCAGGTTGCGCGGCCTTATGGTCGAGATTGACGAGCTCGGCTTTGGAGTCCTCGATATGCAGGTATTCACGCGCCGCAGCCAAACGCTCGGCAACATCGTCGATATTCAGGTTTTCTTTCTCAGCCATAGCTCAAACCATTCAGAATTCAAAAACAGCATTTCGGCAGCGCGCGCATAAGCGAGCACGCAAGCCCTGATACAAGCAACGGCCCGACGATGCATCGGGCCGAGCAAAAGCAGATATCGTTCCAACGCCGAATCCAGCAGAAAGCGAAATGCAATTCGAATGCAATCAGCGCCTCACTACGAGATTGGCCGTCAAGCGGTGTACGACATCCATCACCGCGCCGCCCCTCTAGACGGCGCGATATTGCATCACCTATTGAAGCCGTGGCACTTCTTGAACTTCTTCCCGCTTCCGCACGGGCAAGGATCGTTCGGCTTCACGTTCACATAGGGGTCGGAATCTTCATCTTTGCGATACGTCTTCGGCTTCGCCGTCGCCGCGGGCTTCGGCGGCTGGCCAGCGGTTGCCTGTGTGGGACGGACACCGCGGCCGGCGATGGTATTTTCGGAAAGAGCGGCCTCGGGCGAGGAATAGCTCACCTTGCCATCGAGGGGCGACGACTCTTCCTGCTCCACGGGAGCAGCAATGCGCAGGCGCAGCAGCGTGCGCAGGAAGTCTTCGTACATCGAAGACGTAAGTTCCGAGAATGCGCGATGCGCTTCTTCTTTATATTCGACGAGCGGGTCGCGCTGGCCGAAGGCGCGCAGGCCAATGCCCGTCTTCAAATAATCCATCGCCTGCAGGTGGTTCATCCAACGCACATCCATGATGCGCAGCATAACCTGGCTTTCGAGCTGGCGCATCGCGTCGGCGCCAAGGGTTTCTTCCTTGGAGCGATACGTGCCCATGAGATATTCCTCAAGGGCGTCTTCGAGAGCCTCGGGGTCGTCTTCGTGGTCGACTTCCTCGGCCTTGAAGGAAGCTTCGCCCGTCATATTCGCCGCCCACACGTCGACGGCCTTCATGTCCCAGTCGTCGCTCGGCAGCTTGGCCGGGCAATTCTCGTCAATCACAGCATCGACTTCGTCGTCGACGATTTCCTCGATGCGAGAAGACAAGTCTTTGCCGTCGAGAATCGCGTTGCGCTCCTTATAGATGGCGTTACGCTGCAGATTCATGACGTCGTCGTATTCGAGCACGTTTTTACGAGCGGCGAAGTGCATGGCCTCAACCTGGCGCTGAGCGCTTTCGATAGCCTTGGTCACCATGCCCGCTTGAATCGGCATGTCGTCGGTCGCGCCGGTTTTTTCCATCATGCGGCTGATGGAATCCATGCGATTGCCGCCGAACAGACGCATGAGGTCATCTTCGAGCGAGAGGTAGAACTGCGTGAGGCCTGGGTCGCCCTGACGGCCGGCTCGGCCACGCAGCTGGTTGTCGATGCGTCGGCTCTCGTGGCGTTCGGTGCCGATAACGGCCAAGCCACCCGCACGGCGCACCTGTTCCTGCTCGCGCTTGCACGTTTCCTTCGCCTGGGCGAGCGCCGCATCGCGATCGGCCTGAGTAGGAACCTTCAGCTGGTTCTCGCCTTCCTGCGCCTCGGTCTCGGGGGTTGCTTCGGGGTCAAAGCCGCGCTGGCGCAGCACGTCGTCGGCGAGCACCTCGGGGTTGCCGCCGAGCAAAATGTCGGTACCACGGCCAGCCATGTTCGTCGCGATGGTCACAGCGCCCAGGCGGCCCGCCTGCGCGACGATATGCGCCTCGCGCTCGTGGTTCTTCGCGTTCAAGGTCTCGTGGGGAATGCCGCGCTTGTCGAGCAGACGCGAGAGCTTCTCGGAGCTTTCAACCGAAACGGTGCCAACCAAGCAAGGCTGGCCGGCCGCATGGCGTTCCTGCACGTCATCGGCCACGGCTTGATATTTCGCCTCGATAGTGCGGTACACCAGGTCGTTTTCGTCTTTACGAATGACGGGCTTGTTCGGCGGAATGGCCACGACGGGCAGCTTGTAGATCTGACGGAACTCGGCGTCTTCGGTCATGGCGGTACCCGTCATGCCCGAGAGCTTGTCGTAGAGACGGAAGTAGTTCTGCAATGTGATGGTCGCGAGGGTTTGGTTCTCTTCGCGAATGCGAACGTTTTCCTTCGCCTCCATCGCCTGATGCAGGCCTTCCGACCAGCGACGGCCTTCCATAATGCGGCCCGTGTTTTCGTCGACGATTTTCACCTCGCCGCCCACTACAACATAATCGATATCGCGGTGGAACATGAAGTGGGCCTTCAAAGCCTGTTGCAAGTGATTCGCAAGCTGGCCCGAAGGGTCGTCGTAGATATCGTCGATGCCCAAGCGGGCCTCGATTTTCGCCAAGCCAGTCTCAGTCGCGAAGATGGTCTTTTTCGCCTCATCGAGCTCATAGTCTTCGTCGCGAACTAGACCGAACATCGCCTGGGAGAACTTCTTGTAGGTATCGGCGGCCTTCACGCCCGCGCCGGAAATGATGAGCGGGGTGCGCGCCTCGTCGATAAGGATGGAGTCGACCTCGTCGACGATGGCGAAGTTGTGGCCGCGCTGCACACGGGCGCTCGCGCGGGTTACCATGTTGTCGCGCAGGTAGTCGAAACCGAATTCGGCATTGGTGCCATACGTCACATCGGCTTTATATGCGGGAATACGTTGGGACTGGCGCATGCCATTTTGCACCAAGCCCACTTCCATACCCAAGAAGTGATACAAACGGCCCATCCACTCGCTGTCACGGCGAGCGAGGTAATCATTCACGGTAACGATGTGCACGCCTTCGCCGGAAAGCGCATTCAAATAACCGGCGAGCGTAGAAACGAGCGTTTTGCCTTCGCCGGTTTTCATTTCGGCAATTTGGCCTTCATGAAGCGCCATGCCGCCAATGAGCTGCACGTCAAAATGACGCATGCCCATAACACGCTGGCCGGCCTCGCGCACCGTGGCGAATGCCTCGGGCAGAAGGCTGTCAAGGCTTTCGCCATTCGCCGCGCGCTCCTTATAGGCAGCGGTAAGAGCTACGAGCTCGGCGTCGGTGAGCGCCTGCATGGATGGCTCGAGCGAGCCGATTTTGTCAACGAGCGATTGGTAGCGCTTGAGCTGTTTGCCCTCGCCAAACGTGAGGAGCTTCGAAAGAAATCCCATGGTCTTCCTCATCTCGCCCACGAACGCATGTGGGCGGCATCGATTTTCGAATGATATGCGCGAATATACACGCGGCTATATACGTTCGGCAACTTTACCACAGCGAACAGGGGCAAAAGCAAACGGGCATCAAGCAAACAAAGAACCGTCACCCAATAGTTTCATTCGGCCGACTTTTGCATCGGCTCTTTCCCATTGAGCAGCTCGCAGTACATTTCCCGCATGCGATCGCCCGGGTCGATGCCCAGCTCCTCGGCAAGATGCTTCGCGCACAGCCGATAGGTTTCCATAGCCTGGACGCGCTGACCACTCGCCGCCTGCGCGCGCATAAGGGCAAACGCGGCATCTTCGCGGCCGGGACACGCATCCGCCGCGACCTCGGCAAACCACAACGCCGTATCCGCTTCGCCCGCATCTACCAACCGCAACGCCGCACTAACGTACGCGTCGATTCGTCGCGCACGATACTTCAAGCGCATGGCGGCAATGAAAGCGTTCTCCGTTTCAGACGGAAGCAAATCGCACGAGAACGACTCTTCCATCTTCTCGAATACGGCAAGCCATGCGCGGGCGTTGGGCTCGTCGAACAGAAGTGTGCGGCAAAGCGCATCGAATTCGTCCACGTCGCTTTTCACATAACGCGTATCTACCATGACGCTTGCGCGATGGCGCACAAGGTAGGGGCAATCTTCGTCATGCTCGGCACCAAGAGCCCGACGAAGTCGACACCATAGCGAATAGAAGTTGTTCGTAGCGCGCTCGGGCGTCGCATCGGGCCACATAATGCGAAGCAATTCAGGCCGCGCGATTTCCTTCCCGCGAAACAACACGAGCACGGCCAACAGTGTTTTCGTACGCTGTTTCGCGAACAAATGGGGGTCGACCGCAACCCCGCCAATGGTCACTTCCATTCCTCCGAATATATTCACGCGCATCTCGGGAATAACGGCAGGGCGAGGGCTCTGCATGGCGCAATCGCTCAAAGGCATCTGTGCCGGCACAAGGCTCGGCCGCGTTCGACCGCGTCGCTGCTCGGCGAGTCCAGCCGCCAGCACATCGCATGCGCGCTGGCGGCTGGACGAAAGAGGCACATCCCCGCCGGATTCCACAACGGCTGCAACCAAAATCGCTTCGCACACCGTTGCCTCTTCGGTCGAATCGACCATGCGATTCACAAGCGCACGAGAGACTGAAAGCACCATGGCGAGATCCTCCCCGTTCGCACGGCGAGAGACGCGCCTCAGCAGCGTCGCGCAATACACCGTCGCCGTGCGCAGCACGTGGGTATCGACGCCTGCATTGCGCAATGCCCGGCACGCCGCCGCGACGTCTCCCTTATGAAGCGCGATCGCCGAGACGGCGATACGACCCGCCAATGCGTCGTTCGCAAGAACCTCAACCTTGCCTGCCGCGATATTCCCGAGCGTCTCGAGCGCCGCACTTCGCGCCGATTCGCCGCCCGCATCAAGCGCGACGAGCGCGCACATGAGCGCATCGGTTGACGATATTCCCCGCATACCCAATGCGCAGCGCGCGACAGACGAGGCGCGCTCCTTCTCGCCGAGCACAAACAATCTTCCCGAAGCAGCAGCTACCATCGAGGCGTCAAGACCCGTGCTTCGAGATCCCAAGCTCTCGAAAAGCTCCTGCAAAGGACGCACGCATCCCGAATCGAACAGATGCCACTGCTGCTGCAAAATCCACGAAATTCGACGCTTGCGGGCGCAGGCTATCTGCATGATTTCGCATGCGCGCGGCCCCATTCCACGAGCAGCAAGCATGCAGGCGACCTTCGCAGAAAGAGCATCGCGCGCAGAGGGAGTTGCGACTCGGCCAAGCGAATCAATCGACTCCCCCAAACCCTCCATCACCTGCGCTACATCAAACCCGTGCGCCTCGAAAGTCTCATCGGCTAAATCAACGCCCACATAGGGGTAATGTTCGCTGATGAAGCGGCGCGCATCGGCTCGCACGCCTCCGGAAACGGCCGACAGGTCATCGAAGGAGCCCACTTGCAAGGCTTCCATCACGAATACGGGAGCGCGCATTTCCGAAGGCATCTCTCCAAGGCGCATACCGCGCAAAAACTCGCGCATGCCATCTTGCCCGCCCCATAAAAAGGCAGGAACACGATCGCATTCACGCAAGCCCTCAACCGACGCCACATGGCTCGAGGAAAGCTCGCAATCGTCGACAAGCAAGTCGCGAGCTCCGACGATAACGCAATCGCGCTGGGCATCAGCGATAGCGCCGAACGCAGGCGTCGTGGTAACGAGCACTTCGCAACCTGCCTCAAGAAGCGCATCAATTTCATGCGAGAAACACTCCGAACGTGCATCCGCCAAAAAGGGGACGTCGTCGAACACCACAAGGTCCAACTGTGCCGGTCGCGCAATAAGCGTTTTGGCAATTATCCCCGCATCCAAATCGCGCAGAAAGCATGGGCTCGAGCAATCGAGCCAATGAACGCCGCGAAACGAGAACATCGATGCCGCATATTCGAGTCCTAGACTCGTTTTGCCGAAACCCGAAGGGGCGACCACGAATCTCGCGACATCACGCTCTGCCACCAATCGCTTAACGAGACGAGGCCTTGAATAAATCCTTTGCGGCCCGATTTTCTTCGGACGCCTCCCATTGCAAGCGGCATTTTCAAGGTACCCCATGAGCCCATCTCCTCCTCGTGTCAAGTCGCGAATGCCTCATCAATCATCCGCAACGCCTGAGTTGTTTTGCGCGGCGATCGTCGCGCGATTCGAGGAACGGACAGCGATTCTATAGAAGAAAAAGCTCCAGCGAAATATCAGCGAAAATGCCAGGGAAGCCATTTAAAGAAGAAAATCGAAGAAAGTATCAATCGGTGTTTTCGGGCTTTGCAAAAAATACGTGCTACACCGCAAAGCACGGACTTCAACCAGCACTTTTCCACTATGCTTTCCCCATGGATACTCGAATCGACATAATAGCCCACTCCCCTGCGGCATTGGCAATTCGCGCCCTTGAAAAAAGCGGTTACCAAGCGTGGATTGTAGGCGGCTGGGTACGCGACACGCTCATGAGGCGCATGCCCCATGACGCCGACATTGCGACAAACGCGCCCTGGGAGCGCACCAAACGTATCATGCGCGACGCCGGATATGCCGTGCACGAAACGGGAGTGAAGCACGGCACCGTTACCGCCATCGTAAGCGGGGAACCCATCGAGATCACCACTTATCGCATCGAAGGACCCTATTCCGACTCGCGACACCCCGACTACGTGAAATTCGTCGACAGCATCGAACTCGACCTCGCACGGCGCGACTTCACCATGAACGCCATCGCCTTTCACCCTACGCGCGGCATCTTCGACCCGTTCGACGGCGCGAGCGACATCGAGGCCCGAACGATTCGAGCCGTAGGCGATGCGCGCAAGCGTTTCGAGGAAGACCCCTTGCGCATACTCCGCGCGGCGCGCTTCGAAGCGCAAACCGGCTTCGAGATCGAACCCGCCACGCGCGATGCCGCATTCTCGTGCGCGCACCTGCTTGACAGCGTTGCGCGCGAACGCACGGGAAGCGAATTGACCAAGCTTTTATGCGGGCCCTATGCGGGACGTGTCATTGAAAACGAATTTCCCATCGTCGTGCAAGCTATAAACGAGCTCGAGGTAGCACGAGGCTTTAAGCTGAAATCGAAACGACACGCTTACGACTTACTCGGGCATCTCGCCCATAGCGTCTCCGCCGCGCCGGAAAACGAGGCGCTCCGTTGGGCGGCGCTCCTTCATGACATCGCCAAGCCCGAATCGAACCACGACCACGCGCAGCGCAGCAGCATCGCCGCCACGCGCATCATGCAACGGCTTCGAATTGGACGGCAGCAGACGCAGCAAGCCGCTGACGCGATCGCGTGGCATACGACGAGCTTCCCGCCAAGCGAGGAGGCCCTGCGTCTTTTCGTCGCCTGCCTAGGCGGCGATGTACCCCGCGCGCGACGGGCGCTCCTGCTCCAGCGAGCCGACGCAAGTGGACACGGCCCAAAGGGAGACGCGCGCGAAAAAGAGGTCGATGAAGAACTCGCCATGCTCGATGCGCTCGAATGCAGCGGAAAGCCACTCGGCGCGAAACAGCTCGCACTGTCGGGCAGAGAGGTTGCAGACTTGGGAAATCTTCATGGTTCGGAAATCGGCAGAACCCTCGATGCGCTGCTTGCCGCAGTCGTCGAAGGCGAGGTCGAAAACACCCCCGAGGCGCTGCGTTCTCACCTGAACTTCGCGATTGAAAACGCCGAAGAACAAATTTTTCAAAAAAAGTTGCGAAAGTTCTTGACGAAACGCTAGGAAGTCCGTAATATACCAACTCGCGCCGCAAGAGCGCACAAATCACTGGGGTGTCGTCTAATGGCAGGACAGCGGTTTCTGGTGCCGTATGTGAGGGTTCGACTCCTTCCACCCCAGCCATTTTTGGCCTGGTCGTCTAGCGGTTTAGGACGCCGCCCTCTCAAGGCGGAGATCGGGGGTTCGAATCCCCTCCAGGCTACCACGATTGTTACAGGTCAGGCGATTGCCTGGCCTGTTTTGTATTTCTGGTCAGGTTGCGGGGATTCGAACCGATGAAGTGGAATTCCGTCAAGAGTACCACCCCCTCCGTTTTACCAATCTCGTTTATTGACTCCCCTCTCGGCTTGTTTTCCACAAAAACTTTTCCACATTTTGATTGCGTTGGTCCCTTTCGCTTCCACAGCCTTTTCATGCGATTTCATTGACGTTTTCCTCGCATTTTCCCGTCTTGGCTCCTGCTTTGAATCGCAACAAAAGAACGGTCTTCATTCATTTATTAGTTAGACTGGTGGAAAATCGTTTTTCCACACCATAAAAAAGTTATCCACATACCGGCGAACGGCACATTGGGTCGGTAAACGGTTTTCTCGATTACCGACCTCTATATTCCCACATATGATCGAGCGGACCCGAGCCTTTGCCCAAATCCAGCTGAGCAGCAAGCGCTCCCGAAATATAGCGCTTCGCATATTCGCACGCCTCAAACACGGTGAAACCCTTCGCGAGCCCGCACGCAATCGCGCTCGAAAGAGTGCATCCCGTGCCATGCGTATTGTCGTTTTCGATGCGCTCGCCTGGTAGCCAGCACGTAAACCCGCGCTCAGCTAGCACGTCATCGGCATCGCTTATGCCGTGTCCGCCTTTCACAAGAACCGCAACGCCGAAACGCTCCGACAGCTCGCCCGCCGCAGCCTCCATATCGCGCTTCGTCGCTATGCCCCTGCCCCAGAGCACTTCCGCTTCGGGGATGTTGGGCGTTATCACGCTCGCAAGCGGAAACAAGCGCCCTGTAAGCGCCTCAGAGGCGCCATCGCTTATAAGGCTGCTTCCACTCGTCGACACCATAACGGGGTCGACCACGATGTTCTCAGCCGCATGCGCGCGCAGCGATTCCGCAATTGCAACCACATTCAACGCCGATGACACCATGCCGATTTTCACGGCGCCGGGGCGAATGTCGTCGAACACCGCATCAATCTGTTGCACCACGAATTCGCTCGGAACATCGAGCACACCCGAAACCCCCATGGTATTTTGCGCGGTAAGCGCCGTGATTGCGGTTTGGGCGAACAGCCCCAACGCCTCGATGGTTTTCAAATCGGCCTGAATGCCCGCCCCACCCGAGGAATCGGAACCGGCGATACTTACGACCGAAGGGATCTTAAAGCCCATAGCTCTCCTCACACGCAACTCGGCAATCTCATGCACCCATAATACAATTCGCCGGGCATAAAGGCGGAAAAGGCGCCCGCAAGAAAACGGAAGCCAGCAAGCCAGCTTCCGTCCCATTCAATCGATTATCCCGCTGTTCGAACCGCTCGCAAGCAACTACACGAGCAGGTCAACGCCATCCATGATGCGTCTTAAGTCCCGCGTCGCGGATACGATGTCGCCCGCAGCAAAAATCGCCGACACGACCGCAGCGCCATGCACGCCCGTATGGGCGAGCGACGCAAGCGTACTCGCATTCAAGCCCCCAATGCCAACCACGGGAATGCTCACGGCAGCACATATTTCCCGCAGCGTGCGCAAAGACACATCGGCCGCCTCGGGCTTGGTTGCTGTCTTGAACAACGCGCCCACGCCCAAATAGTCGGCGCCTGCAGCCTGCGCGGCAAGAGCTTGCTCCACCGTTTGCGCCGACACGCCTACAATGGCGCCCTCGCCCAAACGTGCCCTCGCGCTCGCGCACGACTCATCCGACTGGCCAACATGCACGCCATCGGCACCTACGGCAAGAGCCGCTTCTACGTCGTCGTCGATTACAAACGGAACTTTCCCGGCAAGGCCTTCACGTTCGAGTTCGTCGCGAATTTCCGCATACGCGCTTATGAGCTCCTTAGTTGTAGCGCGCTTTGCACGAAGTTGCAGAAACGTCGCCCCTCCGCGCACCGCCTGGGCGCAGCATGACGCAAGCGTACGCTCGCCCAGCCACGCATCATCGGAAACGGCATACAGCAAAAGCGACTTGGGAGCGCAGCGAAAACGCTCGCGCGGCGTGAGCGCCGTCATGGCTAACAAACCTCTTCAACCAAAGCGGCCTTGGCCAAATCGTCGCCCTCAAGCAGCGACAGGGCATCCATAAGATAGGTGTGGAAGCTTCCCGTGCCGTCGCCTTCCTTCATGCGCGCCTGCGCGGCCTGGCCGGCAGCGCCCATATGCACCACCGCGGCAAGGGCGGCTTCAACGGCGTTGCCGTTCGCGCGCGCCATATATGCGCCGGTAATGGCAGAAAGCATGCAGCCCGAACCCGTGATGCGGCCTTGAAGCGCAGATCCGTTACGCACAGCAAATGCGCGGTTCGCATCGGCGACGATGTCGATGGGGCCGGTGATAGCAACGGCGCAGTTGGCCTTCGCGGCGAAATCGCGAGCGAAAGCAGCCGCCTCGGCGATATCTTCCTCGCTCATCACGGCGTCGGCCGGGTTCACATCGACGCCTTGCGTGGCGGCAGCCTGGCCGGCAAGAGCCTTCACTTCGCTCATATTGCCGCGCACCAAGGCGACGGGCAGCGAGTCAAGCAGCTCACCTGCGGTTTTCGTGCGCAGCGCCGAAGCTCCCGCGCCTACCGGGTCAAGAACAATGGCGTGCTCGAGTTCGGCGGCTCGGGCACCCGCGGCCTTCATGCCGGCGATGGTCTGCATGTTGAGCGTGCCAATATTCAGCACGAGCGCGTTGCAAATGGACGTGATGTCAACAACATCGGCAGGCTCGTCGCTCATGATAGGGCTTGCGCCCACGGCGAGCACGGCGTTCGCGCAGCTTTCCACGGTCACGTAATTCGTGATGCAGTGGACGAGCGGGGTCGTCGCGCGCACATCATCGGCAAACGCCTTGATGGATTCGGTGATTTCAGATGCAGTTTGATATGCGGAATTGTTCGCAGTCATGCGATGCTCCCTTCGTTGGCATTACCCATATCAGGTTCGGTGGGTCGGAGCCAAGAAGCCCCCTCTCAGCCCGCTTCGGCGAGCTCCCCGTTATGTCGAAGTGAATTATACGGCGCACGCGGCGAAAGGAACATGAAAATCCGCGAACGGCAGCGCCGCGTTTAGCCGATGCGAATATCGCCCAAAGGCATTCGTGGCAAAACGACCACGACAGCGCCCCGCTCAAGAGAAATCGACACAGGCTTGCCCACGAATTCGTTGGAAAGGCCAAGCGTTACGTCGTTTCGAAGCGTCGCATTCTCAATTTCATAGAGCGGACCGCACTCCGTAAGGCCACACGAGACGTCGGGCGCAGAAAAGACCGAGAACGTGCCAGCATTCTTTGCAGCGATCTCAAGCGACATGCCGCCTGCGAGCGCGACCACAACATTGCCCTCTCCTACCGCGACGGCATGCATGCCCGCGCGCGCAGCGCCCACCAAGGCCGAAAGCGTTGCAAGCGTGTGATCGAGCCTTCCTCCAAGCGCACCATACACCGCAACCTCGCGCACGCTATGCGCGAGCGCCCACTCGAGCGCAAGCGCCGTATCACTGTCGTCTTTCATGACGGGATGCTTCTCTACTGGAACGCCCTGCGGAACATGGCCCAACGAGTCAAAGTCGCCCAGGGCGAAATTGGGCGTTACGCCAATCGCGCAAAGCGAGGAAAAACCACCGTCGACCGCAATCACCTTATCGAAATGTTCGGCAGAAAAATGGTCGGCATCAAAGGACGCGGCACCGACAAGCGCACATGAAAAGCGATTCTCTGGCATATCTTCCCTTCTAACCCGGTTCATAATCCGCGGCTTTTGCTCAAGATTGTAGCAACACCGTGCAGAATGCACGACATACGGCGCAGGCAATGATACAATAGCCGACGCTATGCGGGCTGGACGGTCGCGGTGGCCTTGCGCCAACGAGGAAAGTCCGGGCTTCTTGAGGCAGGATGCCGGCTAACGGCCGGGCGGGGAAACCCGATGGAAAGTGCTGAAGAAACTTAAACTCCCACTGGCGCCTTCGGGCGTTAAGAGAAAAGCTGAGAAGGTGCGGTAAGAGCGCACCAGCACGTCAGCAATGGCGTGGCTTGGTAAACCCCATCCGAAGCAAGGGCGAATAGGCATGCGATACGGTTGAGCCTCTCCGTGCATGCGGGTAGCCTGCTTGAGGCGTGCGGTAACGCACGTCCTAGATAAATGGCCGTCTTCAACGACAGAACCCGGCTCATAGGCACGCTAAGGCATTGCAAAACGAAAGCCCGCTCACGCGGGCTTTCGTCGTTTATCGAAGCAAAATGCATCCGAGCCAAGCATCAACGAAAAGAACCCATGGCGCATGCAGTTCAGGCGAAGCCGGGGCAACGCGCACTTCGGTACGCGAGCCAAAGGCTGAGCCAAAAATGCAGCACCAGGGGTTCTTGCAGCATCGCATTATCTCGCCGCCCGAAAGGGCGGCAAGACCGAACTAGTCGATATCGCCCAAATCAAAGGCCTCGGCAGCATCGCCGAAACCGGAAAGGTCTTTCTCGACGCTCGGAGCCGGAGCGGGAGCAGCGCTCTGCGCCGGAATAACCGTAGCGGTTGCGGGAGCAGCGGTCACAGCGGGCGTCACAGGGGCCGATTCAACAGCGCCTGCGGCAGGAGCGACATAGCTCGGGGCAACGGCGCCCGTGGCGCCGAACATGGGCTTGCGAACCGGGGCCTGAGCGGGGCTTGCGAAACGGCCATGGGAGCGCTTCTTGCCCTCCTTCTTGGCAAGCTCGTCTTCGATATCATCAAGCTTGGCATTCGCATCGTCGATGAAGCTCTTCAGGGCCTCGGAATACGCTTCGCACGTCTTCTTGTGGGAACGATCGAGCTCTTCGATGGCGGTTTCAATCTTGGCCTTCTCGGCGTTCGCGCGGTCGACGATGTCGCTCGCCTCGATTTCGGCATCGTTGTGGATGCGCTTCGCTTCGGCGCGGGCAGCATCGAGCACTTCCTGGGCGGAACGCTGGGCGGTCACGAGCGCATTGGCAATGGCGGAAGCGTCAGTTTCCTTTTCGGAAAGCTGCTTCTCGAGCTCGGCGATGCGAGCGTCTTTTTCATCGGCAGAAAGCACCGAAGTTGTATCGGCGGCTTCCTCTTTGACTGCCTCGGGCTCAGGTTCGGGCATCGCGGGCTCCGCGAAAGCGGCGTCCATGTCCATAGGCTCGTCATCATCGAAGCCCATCTGGTTATTATTGAGCTCGTCAATGCGAGCGAGAAGCTCTTCGATCTGGGCATTCAAGCCGTCAATCTCGGCTGCGACATGCTCGAGGAACACATCGACCTCGTCAACGTCGTAACCCTTGCGATCAACCGTGAAACTCTGGTTGTGGATGTCTTCGGAAGTGATGGCCATGCCTACTCCAATCTCATTCGGTATATACCCCGGAAACCCAGGGCGGCCTGCGATATGAATCGCACAGCCTGCAGGACGCCTTGCGCCCCAATGAACATATTCGCGCCGCTGCGGCTAAAGAATGCCGACAATCAAGCGCACCAAGAATTGTAATACAAGCAGGGCAAAGATAGGCGTTACGTCCACCATGCCCCCAATCGGCGGAATGAATTTACGGAAAAGGTTCAGATACGGATCGCAAACCTTCCCCAACACCGTTTCGATATCGGCCAGAATGCCGCTTCTGTTCGGAATCCAGCTCATGAGCACATACACGAGCAGAATCGTCGTGTACGCGTCGGCGAGCTTCACGATGAAAAGCTGCAGGGCATACATCTACATCAACCCTTGGGCCTTGAGGCGAGACGCCTCGGCATCGCTCAAGCCCGCGCCGCGCGTGATAACGAACACGTGGCCCGAAACGCATTCGACCTGAGCCTCGAAAGCGCATGCCACGCCAAAGCTGAAGTCGAGAATGCGCTTGCCGAGCGCTTCGGGGGTGTTGCGCAGCGAGACAACAGCGACATCGCCGCTCTTGAGCACCTTGGCGATGCGTTCGGCATCGTCATACGACTCGGGCTTGACGATGGTCACGATACGCGCCGGACGCTGCACCACGCGGCCTTCGCCAGAAGGCGATGCGGGCGCAGGAATCGCTCCCGTGGTTTGCGCATAAGCGCCCGTGGAGCTCGCGACAGCCTGGGGCGCCGACGCGGCCGGCCGAGCGGCAGACGAGGGCTCAAACAGCGAATTCACGCCAGGAGAGCGATGCGAATCTTCACGAAGCGCGCCGAAATCACGGTTCGGACGCGTTGCCTGCGACGCATCGGCGGTCTCGGGGGCTTCGCTCGGCGTGTATTGGATATTGGCGCGCACGTCGTCAGACGTGACGAGCTTGGGCAACGACGCCGTGAAGCTCGAAGAAGGCGAGTCGTTCTCCACCGCGTAATCGGCAGAATCGTCGAAGCCGTATTCGCCATAATCGCCATAATCGACGGCGTCATCGCGAGAATCGCGAGCGCGCGAGGAGCGCGAGCCCGCCTGGCTCGAAGCCTCGCCAATGCCCAGGCGATCTTTCAGTTCGTCAAATTTAGGAATCTTGAAATCCATTGCGTGTCCACCTATCAATCAAGCGGGCTAACCCGCATAGTCGGCACTGAATATGGCTCGACCGATGCGAACCATGGTAGCCCCCTCGCCAATACCTTCGGAATAATCGTTGCTCATCCCCATTGAAAGTTCATGGAGCTCCATATCGATGCCACGTGCCGCAAGGTCGCTTTGCGCCGCATCGCGCAGCCCGCGCAGACGCTTAAACGTTGCACGCGCCACCGAGGCGTCGCCGATGGGAGCCATTATCATAAGGCCTTTCACGCGCACATGCTCCAAGGCGGCGCAATGCGTAAGCATATCGATAAGATTTTCGTCGGCCACACCCTGCTTGTTCGACTCGCCGTCGTTGACTTCGATAAGCACGTCCTGCACAATGCCCGCCGCCGCAGCCAAACGATCGATTTTATCGGCGTGGCTTTCCTGGTACAAAGAATGGATGAGGCACGCACGCCCCACCACCTTGTCGAGCTGGCGAGATTGGATATTGCCAATAAAATGCCAGTTCTCGCTCGGAAACGCGTCGTGCTTGCGAACGAGCTCATCGGGGCGGTTTTCCCCGAAATCGTGAATGCCCGCCTCAATTGCCTCGGCAACCGCATCAAGCCCCACGGTCTTCGACACGCCAATGACGCGCACGTCACTCCGGGCACGACCCGCAGCCGCGCACGCCTCCTCAACGGATTCTTCGACAGATTCCCAACGCTGTTCCAACGTAGCCATAAGAAAGCTTCTTCCTATCCAAGAATACGAGCTGCAAACGCACCATGGCGACCGCACGTGCCGTCCGAAGCGCGATACGAGTAAAAACGCTCACCGGCATCGCACACCGTGCACATATCGACGTCGGCAATGCGCTCGGGCGCAACACCCATACTCGCAAAGCCGCAGCGAAGCGCGGCGCCCATATCGACATGGCGCTCATCGGCCAGGCTCTCCTCGCCGAACGAATCGAAAAACTGCTTGGCGACTTCTTCGCTAACCTCGAAATGGCACGCATGGATATAAGGGCCGATATACACGTTGAAGCGTTCGGGGTCATCGCCCGTAAGCTCGCAAAGCGTCGAAAGCGCCGTCGCCCAGGCGCCATACACGACCCCGCGCCATCCGCAATGCGCCACGGCGAACTTGCCGGAAGGCGCCACGATGATAACAGGCGTGCAATCGGCGAAGCACAGCAAGGCCGCGACATCATCGCAGCCCACGGCGACCGCGTCGCTGCCTTCGGCCGCAAACTCTCGCGTCTCGGCGATATCGCCAGCGTTTTCGCACACGGCGACATCGGCGCCATGCACCTGGTTGGGCACAATAAGCCTCGTCGGATCGATGCCGAACGCCTCGCAGACCCTACGGCGATTCTCACGCACGCTTTCGGGATTGTCGTCGACATGAAGGCCCAGGTTCAACGAATCGTACGGCGGCTCACTCACGCCGCCCGAACGCTCGGTAAACGCGATGCGTACGCCGCATGCTTCGAACAGGGCCTCATCGGTAAATGCGGTCAGGTTAGAAAAACGACCCTCGACAAGCCGCGGGAGCGGCAAATCGAGGGTCGCTTCAAGCCCTGACGCGTTGGTCATACCCGTCATGGCACATCGCTTCCGTTTTATCGACGACGAAGGAAATCGGGAATGTATTCCTCGTCGGCGACGCGCGTAGATGCAGCATTCATCGAAGATGCAGCATTCATCGAAGATGCAGCAGGCGACGCTGCGTGGGTTTGGTTGGATGTATAGGTGTCGCGGCCAAAAGCGCCAACCGTGGAGCTCGATGCGGGAGCCGAAGCAGCCTGGGTTGCCGCAAACAGGTCGTTGCGAGCGGAATCGAAATCCATCGCGGCCTGCGACTGGCGCGCAAAGCCCGTAGCGATAACGGTAATGCGAATCTGGTCGCCCAGGGTATCGTCGATGATCTGGCCGTAGATGATATTGGCATCTTCGTCGACAACGGCTTCCATAGCGCGCGCTGCAGCGTCGACTTCGGCGAGCGTAAGGTCGCTGCCGCCGGCGATGGAGAACAGAACGCGGCTTGCGCCCTGGATGGAAGCCTCGAGCAGGTTGGAGTTGATGGCCTGCGTCGCGGCGTCGAGGGCGCGATTCTCGCCCGTGCCAAAGCCAATGCCCATCATGGCCGTGCCGGCGTCCTTCATGACGGTGCGGATGTCAGCGAAGTCGAGGTTGATCAGGCCAGGAATGGTAATGAGGTCGGTAACGCCCTGGATGCCCTGGCGAAGCGTATCGTCGGCAATGCGGAACGCATCGAGCGCAGAAGTCTTCTTGTCGATGACCTCGAGCAGACGGTCGTTCGGGATAACAATGAGGGTGTCGACCTTCTGGGAAAGCAGATCGCAGCCCTGCTCGGCCTGATTGCGGCGAACGCGGCCTTCGAAGCCGAACGGCTTGGTGACGATGCCAACCGTGAGCGCGCCAATTTCCTCGCGGGCGATTTCGGCAACCACGGGAGCTGCGCCCGTGCCCGTGCCGCCGCCTTCGCCAGCGGTCACGAAGACCATGTCGGCCTCAGCCAGCGCCTCGCGAATCTCGGAGCGAGATTCCTCGGCAGCCTGGCAGCCGATTTCAGGATTTGCGCCAGCGCCCAAACCGCGCGTCAACTCTTCGCCGATATGAATAGTTTTATCGGCCTGCGACATAAGCAGCGCCTGCTTGTCGGTGTTGACGGCGATGAACTCAACGCCTTTCAGGCCAGCTTCAACCATGCGGTTAACGGCATTGGTGCCGCCACCACCGACGCCAACGACCTTAATGACGGCCAGATGCTCTGAACCAACAGTTTTCGCCATGTTTCCTCCAACGTGCTGCATTTACGGCTGCGTTTAATCCGCGCCCGCCACGGCAGGCACATAAAATCAATTCTCACTACGAGAAACTATAACACGCTTACTTTACACAAACGAGCGAGCATTTCAAGGATGGTACCGCCCACAGGAAACGAGCTTCCGTCGAATCACCACGGAAATGAGGGGCAGGCGACAAAAATAGCCGTCATATGACGGCTATTTCAGGGTCTCTCGCCCACCTCGACCGGGCTCCCACCCACGCAAACCCCATGCGGCGAGAAATACGAGCGCATCGATGCGGGCTTATGCTGTCCTCCATGTGGGCGACTTCACCACGCGAACGTTGATGTAGCTCACCTCGCCTGGGTGGTCGGCAAGAATTTGCTTGATGACGCGTTCCTTATCGCGCACATCGCTCGCCGCGCCAAACGCGATCTCGACATTCGAGTCGAGCGTGAGCGTCGTGTTCTCGGTCGACGTCGCCGAAACTTGCTTCACCTGATCTTTCAAGTCGGTCGAAAGGCTCGTTACCACGTCGAGCGCGTTTTTCACGCTTTCATCGGTGCACACTTTGCCGACTTCGGGCTTCACGCCATACGTCACATCGGTAATGACGAATACGTTCTCGGCATCTTCGTAGATCTTCGGCGAAATATTCTGCGCCGCTTCGGAATCTTTATCGGGAATGCGGCACAACCATATTCCGTCAGTCGAAAGCGCCCATGTTTCGGTCGACTTGCCATCGTCGACCCCAATCTCGACCGTAGCGCCGATCGTGCGTTCGGTCACGGCCAAATTGAGCGTGTTCGGGAACACACGCTGCACATGCACGTTTTCAACCCATGCATCACGCATGATATTGCTTTCGATGGTCGCGGTATCGACGCGCAGAAGCGTGGTATCGCTCGGCACATTGGCGAGCTGGGCCATTTCGCTTGCCGTAAGATGCTCGACACCGGAAACCGTCACCTGCTGAACCGCGAAAAGATTCGACCAGTATGCGCCCGCGAACACGCCAGCAAGCACGGCGATGGCAACGAGCACAGCGACGACTTTCGCCTGGTAGTTTTTATACGATGCCTGGGCACGCGCACGGTGGACCGACCCTCGAGCGCTCGCGGCGTCAAGATCGCCGAGCTTAACCGTGGAAACGCGCGGGGCGGCCGAACCAAGCGTCCGGCGATTCGACGCACGATACGTCGGCGTGGTGTCGCGGCGCACGGGAGCCTGCCCCGAGCGAGCGCGCGGAGCTTGACGCGTGTTGCGGTTGTTCCTATTCGAAGCCAAGGAAGCGCACCTCCGGCACAAGTTCTACACCATAGCGCTCAGCAACCGCATCCGAAGCGGCATGGATGAGCGACAATACCTCGACGGCTTTCGCGCCGCCCTTGTTCACAATAAAATTCGCATGGCGCTCCGAAATTTGGGCGCCTCCGCACAGGGCTCCTTTAAGCCCCACGTTTTCAATCAGGCGGCCAACAGATTCGCCTTCGGGGTTGCGGAAAACGCTTCCGCACGAAGGCAAGCCCAAAGGCTGCGTGATGCGCCTGCGCTCCTGCGATTTCTGCATAGCGCGACGAATCTCTTGCTCGCTGCCTTCAGTCGTCGCAACTTCGCATTCAAGCACGACCTCATCGAAGGGAATGGACGTTTCGCGATAGTTCCACTCAATATCCCGCGCGGCATATCGGCGAAGGCCCTCCCCCGGCCGCAGCGTGGTGACCGAGACGATACGCGGGCCCAAGAACTCTCGGCGCGTGCCGGCGTTCATGCGAACGGCACCGCCCACCGTGCCCGGAATGCCCACGGCGAATTCCAGGCCCGAACGACCAAGGGATGCGGCCTCTCGAACAGCCTGCGAAAGCCGCAGCCCCGCCCCGAGCGTGAACACGCCCGCCTCAGCGTCGAATGCGCACTTCGCAAAACCAGCGCCCAAGGTAATAACCGCGCCGTTAAAACCAGCATCGGAAACGAGCAAATTGGAACCTTTGCCGAACATCGTCCAAGGAATGCCGAGCTTGCGGCATGCATCGCACGCAAAAGTGAGCGAACGAAGGTCGTCCGCCTCGATGAACAAGGCCGCAGGACCGCCGATTCGTATGGTGGTATGTCGGCTCAGCGGCTCATTTTCGAGCACAAAGCCCGAAAATTCGTCGCCCAAAAGCCGCGCAAGGCTCCGCATCATGATGATGCTATGCCTCTTCGCGGGAAAGCTCAGCAAGAATCTTCTTGCCGAACGTCGTCACATCGCCTGCGCCCATGGTGATGAGCAGGTCGCCCTCTTTGAGCTTCGAGGCAACCAACGCCGGCGTCGCTTCCTTGCTCGGCTCGTATGTCACATCGGCAACGTGGCCATTCTGCTTCACGGCATTGGCGATAAGACCGCCATCGACGCCCTCGATAGGAGCCTCTCCCGCCGCATATACATCCATGAGCACGAGCTTATCGGCATCGTTGAACGCTTCGCCGAACTCGCCCGCGAGCGACTCGGTGCGAGAGTAGCGATGGGGCTGGAACAGCACGACCACGCGCTTGAAATCGAGTGCAGCGGCAGCGGCCAAAGTCGCCTTGATCTCGGTGGGGTGATGGGCGTAATCGTCAACAACGGTCACGCCGCATGCCTCGCCCACCAAATCGAAACGACGACGGACGCCCTGGAAATTCGAAAGAGACGCAGCAGCGGCAGCGGTGTCTTCGCCAAGCGCCCACAAGACAGAAATCACGCCTGCGGCATTGAGCGCGTTATGGATGCCGGGGTTGCACTTCAATTCGACATCGACGGTTATGCCATCGGCGAACGAGAGCGTGAACAGCGAGCCCACGCCATGCGTGCGGTAGTTCGAAATACGCGTGTCGCAGCCCTCGCCGAAGCCATAGGCAACCATGCGACGGCCGCTCTTCTTAGCGAGTTCCACGAGCTTGGGATCCTCGCCGCACACGACAACGGCGCCTTCCTCGGGCACCGATTGCATGAACTGCAGAAACGTCGCGCGAATTTCTTCGATGCCGCCCGTGTAGTGATCCAAATGGTCGGCCTCGACATTGGTGACGAGCGCGACATAGGGAGACAGGTTCAAGAACGAACCGTCGCTCTCATCGGCCTCGACAACGTAATAATCGCCCTTGCCCGAAACGGCATTGGTGTGATACGCATCCACGATGCCGCCCACGACGAACGTGGGCTCAAGGCCCAAGGCGTCGGTCGCGGTGGCGAGCATCGAAGACGTGGTGGTTTTGCCATGGGTGCCACAGGCAGCAAGCGTTTTCTTGCCGCGACCAAGCTCGGCAAGCATATGGGCGCGGTGCCATACGGCAATGCCCAACTCGCGTGCGCGAACAAGCTCAGGATTGGTTTCGGGGATGGCGGTAGAAATGACCACAGCATCGATGTCGTCGGTCACATGCTTGGCGTCGTGGCCGATGAAAATAGGAATGCCGGCGGCAACCAGGTCGTCGGTATAGCGCGACGACTTCATGTCGGAGCCGCTCACACGCATGCCCGCATCAGCCGCAACGCGAGCGATGCCGCTCATGCCCACGCCGCCAACGCCGATAAAATGCACGCGTTTGCAATTATCCGTCATTTGTTCATGCCTCCTCGAACCGAACGGGCGCATAAGCGCCCCGTATTTCAGCAATCGGTTATTCTATCGCAGCGCGCCACGCATCGCCGCATCAACCACAACATCAGCCAATTTCGCTGCGGCGTTTTCGGTCTCGAACGTTGCGGCGGCAGCGCGCATGCGATTGCGCAAATCCGCGTCGGTCACCAGAGCGAGCACCTTGTTCGCGAATTCTTCGCTATCGAGCTCGGAATCGGCCATCATTTCCGCCGCGCCGCGCTCAACGTACGCGCGCGCGTTGGTGGTTTGGTGGTCTTCGGCCGCATAGGGAAACGGCACGAGCAAAGCAGGCAACCCCAGCGCCGAAATCTCGGCGAGAGACGTGGCGCCTGCGCGCGAAATCGTGCAGTCGGCCGCACGCAGGGTTTCGGCCATGCGGTCCTGGTACGGCATCACGGTCCAGCGAGAAGCCTCTTCATCGGTCAAAGCGAGCTCTGCGCACGTCGCCTCGTATTCCTTCGGCCCCGTGATATGCACCACATACAATCCGTCAATCGCAAGCAGCTGTTTTTTGAGCGACGAGATAGCGGCGTTGATGTGGCGCGCGCCCAGGCTGCCGCCGAAAACGAGCAGCATCGTAGCATCTTGCGGAATGCCCAGCATTTCCCTGCCCTGTTCGCGCGTAGCGGAAAGCACCGAAGAACGCACCGGGTTGCCCGTGACGATGAGCTTGGATGCGTCGGCGATGTCTTTGCCGGCAACCTCATAGGTAAGCGCGACGGCAGCGGCCTTCTTGCCCAAGAATTTATTCGCCATGCCCATGACGGAATTCTGTTCATGCACAACCACCGGCACGTTCAGCTGCTCGGCCGCCATGCCCACCGGAATGGACACATATCCCCCAAAGCCGACAACGGCATCGGGTCGAACTTCGCACATCCACGCCTTCGCCTTGCGGGCCGAGCGCAAAATTTTCAGCGAAGAGGTGACGAGCGTATGGGGACGCTCGCGATCGAACCCCGAAGCCTCGAAAGCCACGAACGGAATGTCGGTTTGACCGACCAAGCGCGCCTCAACGCCCTGCGGCGTGCCGGCGAAAAACACTTCGTGGTCGCATTCTTGCAAAATCTCAGCCAGTGCAAGAGCGGGGTTGATGTGGCCGGCCGTTCCGCCGCCCGTAAGAACGAATTTCATCGTGAGTTCCTTCCGCTGCCGCGACGATTGGCGCCGCGCTCCATTCCAGAATCATGGCGTCGCGACGCCCGCGAGCCCAAAGAAGCATTTCCCTCTGGGCGAGACGAGCCTCGCGAAGCGTTTCTCGATGCGCCGCCGCGCGGAGCCATAAGGCCGCCAAACGGGTCGCCATGAGAGTGCCTCGAACGAGCCGGGGCATCGACGACGGGCGCCGATTCAGACGAAGAGAAGCGCGAACGCGCTGGCGGTTCGTCTTCCACGCGAATATAGCTCAGGTTCGCTCGACGTCGCTCGGCGCTCGCGCGATGCGGCGTAAGCGCTTCCTCGCCCGCCACGCGCGAAACCGACATGATGATACCCACCATCAAAAGCGACGCCACAACCGACGATCCGCCTGACGAAATGAACGGCAGGGGCTTGCCCGTCGTGGGGAACAATCCCGTCGCGCAGGCCATATTCAAAAACGCCTGGCCCACAAGCATGCAGGTAAGGCCGCCGGCAATCATCGTGCCGAAGTCGTCGCTGGCGCGCTTGGCAATAAGCAAACCGCACACGAGTACCGCCACAAAAAGCGCGATGACGAACAATGCGCCGACAAGGCCGAGTTCCTCGCCGATAATCGAGAAAATGAAGTCGGTTTCAGCCTCGGGCAAATACAAGAACTTCTCGCGAGAATTGCCCAAGCCAACGCCCAGAATGCCGCCTTCGGAAAACGCGAAGAACGAGCGAATCATCTGGTAGCCCGTATCGTACTGGTCGCTCCATGGGTCAAGCCATACCGAAACGCGGTCGGCGCGATATCCTGCGATGCCGAATACGCCGCCCACCACGACAGCTATGCCGAGCACAGCGACGAAACGCCCAGGAAGCCCGCCGAGCCACATAACCACGAAGGCGCCCACAAGAATGACGACGGCAGAACCCATGTCCGACTGCGTTTTGTACAAAAAGAGAAGCGGAAGCAAGACGAGTACAAAAGCGGCAATGAGCGCCTGCTTCGTATCGCGAATCTGATCGCGATACTCAAGAAGCACCTTCGCCGCAGCCACCACAAGCATGATTTTGGCGAATTCCGTCGGCTGCACGCTGAAACCACCGATATAAATCCAACGCGTGGCGCCAAGAATATTCGTGCCAATAACAGGAACGGCCAAAAGCAGAGCGGCGCATATGCCCCAAAACACCCAAAAGCAGGGGCCGCCCTGCAACGATCGGTAATCGCGCGTATACACGAACAGAGCCAGAGCAGAGCCGAACACGGCGAATATCGCCTGCTTCACAACGTACGAGGTAGCCGACTCGCCATTGTGAATCGCCTCAACCGTCGATGCCGAAAACACCATGACAATGCCGATGAGCACAAGCAGGACAACCGCGACCAGAAGGCCCAAACGCGGCATCATGATGTCGGCGGGCACACTGCCCCGCGCACCGCCTCTTCTATTCAATTCAGGGAAGCCGGCAGACGAGCCGGCACGCGTCGCTCGAGCCACCGACTACAACCTAACGGGCATTGTTGGCACGAAACGCAACGAGCTGTTTGAATACTTTGCCGCGGTGCTCGAACGAGTCGAACTCGTCAAACGACGAACAGGCAGGAGAAAGCACGACCTCATCGCCGGGCTGAGCCATGGAAATCGCCGTATCGAGCGCGTCTTCCATATGCTCGGCGCGAACATGTTTCACGCCCGCATTCGCGAACGCATCGAAGAAGCGCTCGCCCGCCGCGCCAAAGCACACCACAGCCTTGCATTTCGCGTCGCACGCCTCAACGAGCTCGTCAAGGTCGGTTCCCTTGTCGTTGCCGCCGAGCAAGAAAATGGCGGTGTGAGGAGCAAACGCCGAAAGCGCCTTCAGCGTGGCGTCCACGTTGGTCGCCTTGGAATCGTTCACGAACTTCACGCCGCCGATTTCGCCGCACGGCTCCAGGCGATGCTCGAGCGGCTTAAAGGACACGAGGCCCTCGCGCACCTGAGCGGCGTCAACGCCGCACGCAAGCGCAGCCGCAGCCGCCGCGAGCGCGTTGGACACATTATGCTCGCCCTTAATCAGAAGATCGCCTTCGCCCACGAGCTCCACTTCTTCGCCCTTGAAATCGACGCGCAGCATATTGCCATCGAGGAATGCGGCGTTTTCAGACCCGCAAGCCTCCTTCATGGAATGGTCGATGCCCGCGGCGCACCCTACGGGAATGCAGTCGAAAGCTCGCTTGGGGTCGTTCTTGAATTCTTTCACGCAATCACGCGTCACATCGCACACGGCGTCGATGACGAGCGTGCCCTGATTCTTGCCCAGGTTCGCATACACCTGCTTTTTCGCCTCGGCATACGCCTCAAACGTCATGTGCCAATACAAATGGTCGGGCGTGATGTTGAGCAGCACAGCGACCTCGGGCGCAAACGCCTGGCAGCTCGCCAGCTGGAACGAGCTCGCCTCGCACACATACACGTCGGCCTCGCCGTTGCCCACGGCCTCGATGCATGTATTGCCGATGTTGCCCACGGCGGCAACGCGCTCGCCGGCGCACTTCAAAATATGCGTGATAAGCGACGTCGTGGTAGTTTTGCCATTGGTTCCCGTCACGGCAACCCAACGACTATCTGCAGGGCTTTCGCGCCAAGCGAATTCCACCTCAGAAATGACCTCAGTCGAAGCTGCCTTCGCATTTTCGTAAAAACGGGAGAACTGGGAAATGCCCGGGCTCACGATGCACACGTCATAGGTGTCTTTGAACGTATACATGTCAAACACCACATGCGCACCAAGCGCCTCGCAACGCGCGGCGAACTCGAGCGCGGCATCGTTTTTCTCGCCAGCCGCGATGGTCACGCTCTTCACGCGGCCGCCGAGCAAATTCAGGCAATACGACGCAGCGGCCTTGCCGCTTTTGCCCAAACCCAGAATAAGCACGTCGCCCCAGCACGTTGGCGCGGCCTTGGTTCCTTCGATGATAGAAGCGCCCATGACACTATCCCTTTCCGTCGGCGTTTAAGCGACCATGCCCATGACGATGGGCTGAATGAAGAACAGCACGAAGCCGAAACCGGCAAGCGCGCCCGAAACAATCCAGAATCGAATGACGACCTTCGTTTCGCTCCAGCCCTTCTTCTCGAAGTGGTGGTGCAAAGGCGCCATAAGGAACAAGCGCTTCTTCGTGCGCTTGTAATGCACGACCTGCAGAATAACCGAGCACGCCTCAGCAACGAACAGACCGCCGATGATGAGCGAGAACACTTCGGTTTTCGTAATGATGGCGATGCAGGCAAGCGCCGAGCCCAACGCGAGCGACCCCGTGTCGCCCATGAAAATGTCGGCCGGATACGCGTTGAACCACAAAAAGCCCACGCATGCGCCCGCCATGGTGGCGGCGAACACGGCCATAGGAAGCATATTCTCGCGATACGCGATAGCGGCCATGACGATCATGACGACCATGACCGTTCCGGCGGCCAAACCATCGAGGCCATCGGTCAAATTCACCGCATTGGACATGCCGATGATGAGCAAATAACAGAACACGAGGTACAGCCAGGGAATATCAAGCGAGCCATCGGGGCAGATGGGACACGGAATAGACGTGGTGAGCACGCCGAAATTCCACGGCTGCAAAAACGGGATTTGCACGGTGGGGGCAATGCCGAGCCAATTGACGACATAAAGCGTGAACAGCGTGGCGATGGCGAACTGGCCGATGAGTTTGCCTTTAGGCGTCAAGCCCAAGGAGCGCTCATGGATAACCTTTTCGGCATCGTCAAACAGACCCAAAGCCGCGGTGCACAGCGTCGCAAGAAGCGCCGCGACGAAGCTCCACGAAGGAGGCACCACCAAAAGCACGGTAATCACGATGGCGATGAGCATAATGACGCCGCCCATGGTAGGCGTGCCTTGCTTCACCAAATGGCTTTGCGGGCCGTCGGCGCGCACCTGCTGACCAATATGCGTGCGGGTGAGGAGGCGAATCCAGGCCGGCATGAGCGCCATGGTCAAAGCCGTGGCGACGATGAAGCCCAGAAACACCAGAAACGACGGGTATGCGGAAAACAGCGAGCTCAGCATTATTCGATGATCCCTTCAACGACTCGATCAAGGCCCATATAGTGCGAGGCTTTCACCAATACGGCGTCGCCTTCGGAAATGGTTTTCGAAACGTAGGCGAGCGCCTCGTCGGCGTCGTTCACGCACACGATATGCTCACGCGGCATGCCAGCCTCTTCGGCAGCGCGGGCCATGCCCCGCGACAGGTCGCCTGTGCACACGAGCACATCGATGCCCGCCTCGGCCGCGACGCGACCGACCTTCGCGTGGCCCTCGACGCTCGATACGCCGAGTTCGCCCATATCGCCGAGCACGGCAATGCGACGGCCCGCGGTCTCATACGACGCAAGCGTGGCGAGAGCAGCGCACATCGATTCGGGAGCGGCATTGTAGGCGTCGTTGAACACCACGGCTCCGCACTTCGCGCGCACGAGTTCAGCGCGGCCTGATTCGGGCTGAGCCTGGGCAAGGGCTGTTGCGACTTCGGAAAATTCCATACCCGCCGCTATGCATACCGCCGCGGCGCCACATGCGTTCGAAACGTTTTGCGCGCCGCGCAAAGAAAGCGCCACCTGCTCGCGGCAACGCTCGCCGCCCACAAGCGCGCCACGCGCGCACAATTCGAATCGCGAACGGCCTTCGGGGTCAATCGTGACATTTTCGGCCCACACGGCGCTGTCGGCAGCCCATGCGCCCAAAGAGGCATCGGGCTCGCCGAGCGCGGAAAACGCGCATACATTCACGCCGCGCTCGACAAGGCGCGCATGCTCGGCCATAAACGCCGATTTATCGCAGCCGGCATTCAAAAACGCCCAGCCGCCCTCGGGCAGCGCATCGAGCAGCTCCGCTTTCGCGAGCGCGATGTTGTCACGCGTTTTCAGATATTCCAAATGGGATGTGCCCACGATGGACACGACGCCCAAGCTCGGCTTCGCCATGGCAGCGAGGTGCGCGATTTGGCCCGGGCGATCCATACCCATCTCAACAACGAGCATCTGGGTCGACGCGGGCGCCGTGAGCACCGTATAGGGGGCGCCGAGTTCGTTATTGAAGTTGCCCTTCGTCGCCCAGGTTTCATATTTCGTAGAGAGGATGTCGCGCACGAGGCCTTTGGTGGTGGTCTTCCCCACCGAGCCGGTGACGCCAATCACCGTGGCGCAAAGCGTTGCACGCCATGCAGCGGCGATTTCGGCAATCGCTTCCGCCGTATCGGCAACTTTGAGCACGCAAGCGCCGGCAGCACGAGCCGCCTCAAGCGCCGCATCGTCAAGCTCACGCGTGCACAGCACTGCCACGGCGCCCGCCTCGATCGCGGAAACCGCAAAGGCGTGACCATCGACGCGCTCGCCAACGATGGCCGCGTACACGAAGCCCGGTTTCACCTCGCGAGAGTCCCACGTAAGGCCCAAGACCGCAACATCGCGGCTCTCGGGCTCCACGAGCACGCGAGCATCGCATGCCTCAATTACACGTCCTATTTCGAGTTCCATTCAATCCACCTCAACGGAATCGCTTAATCAGGCAAAACGCCGCACGAAGGCGGCGTTTACTTCTGCGCGATTTTATATCGGCTACTTGCTTCGGTCATTATATCTTTAAACACCTCGCACGTATTTCGCTCGTAAGGCACATGGTTCACACCGACAAAACACACCAGATTCGAAGTCGCGTTTGGCAGGAAACCAACAAAGTCGAGGTTATACATGTTCTTCACGTAGGAGCCCGTATCGTCGGCGTATTCCGCCGTACCGGTTTTGCCCGCCGTCGTATAGCCTTCGACGGCAGCCGTTTTGCCCGTGCCATTTTCCACAACGCCTACCAGCATGTCGGTAAGCGGCGCGATGGCATCGGTGTTGTCGATGATCTGCTCGCTATTCCACGTGACCTCCTCTCCCGAAGAGGGCTTCGAGATAAGGAAATGCGGCGTATGGGCAACGCCCGCGCCACTCGCGATGGCCCCATAAAAGCGCGTGATCATAAGAGGGCTCAGCGAAATGCCCTGGCCGAACGTTACGTTGTATGACTGAATGAGCGACCACGTGCCCACATTGGTCAAATAGCCTTCAGCTTCGCCGGGGTAGTCTACGCCCGTAGCATCATTGAGGCCGTATTTGCGAATCTTGTCATACAAGCCGTTGAAGCCCAAATGTTGTTGCACGAGAAGCGACGTGCCGACGTTCGACGATTGCGCGAGCACCTCGGCCGCGGTCATCGTAGTTGCAGCGCGTTCGTGGGCGTCAGAGATTTTGTACTCGTCCGCCTCAAGATACACCGGGCAGTCCACCGTAGTTTGGGCGGTAATGCCGCCCGCCTCAAGCATCGCGCAGAATGACGCGGTCTTGAAAATGGAGCCCGGCTCGAACTGCGTGGTAATAGCTTTCACCGACGTAGCGCCCTCTTCGATGTTGCTGCGGTCGGAGGGGTCCAAATAAGGCGTTGAGGCGATGGCGATAATATCGCCCGAATCGGCGTCGTAAAGCACGGCTGAACCGTCTTCACCGCCAATGTCGCTCACGCCCTTCGCAAGGCGCTCTTCGACATATTGCTGCATGTCGATATCGATAGAAAGAATGATGTCTTGGCCATCTTTGGCGGGCTCGTCAACTTCGGTGCCGCCTGGGATAGGCATGCCGTATGCGCCCTGCTGCAGCACGAGCTTGCCCGGCTCGCCCTTCAAAATGCTGTCGTAATACAGTTCAAGACCGGTTTGGCCGTTGCCGTCGACATCGACCAAACCAAGAATTTGGCCCGCGATGCTGCCATACGGATACACGCGCTTCATGTCGTCAAGGAAATAAATGCCATCGAGGCCGAGAGCTTGTACCTCTTCGCCTTTATCTTGGTCGACCTTACGCTTCACGTATGCGAACGTGGTGTTTTCGATCGAAAGGGCGCCTTCGTAGATGGACGCGTCGCCGCCAAGCACGCCGGCAAGCTTCTCGGCCGTGCTTTTCACGTCGGTGATTTCTTTCGGATTGCAATAGATGGTCGTCGCCTGCACGTCAGAGGCGAGCACTTTGCCATTGCGGTCATAGATCGTGCCGCGGCGAGGCGAGAGCTCAACCGACACCGTGCGCGAATTGGCAGCCTGGGTGCTGTAATCGTCGGCAAGAATAATCTGAAGCTGGACGAGACGTCCTACGAGCAACAAAAGGATGATTCCAAAAAAGCCCAGGAGCACCCTAAAGCGATTCGAGCCGAAGGAATATTTCGGCGCCTGACGGCGCGCGTCGCGAGACACGAATCGCACCTAGCCTTGGCTTGCCATAGAAGACAAGCTTCCGGAAAGCGAAAGGTTGCCCGAAGCGTCGGTCGCAACGACGTCGGCGCCAAGCTCGATGCTTTCGGTAGCGGCAGGCGCCGCCATTCCGAGGCCCTCAGCCGCGGAGCGAATGTGAGTGGAGTTGGAAAGTTGGCTCTGCTGCACCCCAAGATCATTGCCGAGCGTGCGCTCGTTGGCGATTTGCGTGGAAAGCTCATCGGTTGCAATAGTCGTGGTTACGCTCGCCGCGGAAAGAAGTACACGAGCGCATGCAAAAATCGCGATAACGATCGCCACGGCGAATACAACGCCCACCACGCCAAAAATGCTCTCGGGCACACCAGCATGATTGACGCCATTGCGGCGTCCGGGCATGACATTGACATCGGGGTTGCCCTGCCTGCGCAAATCGGGCGCGGCAGAACCATGAACATAGGCCGGCTGGGAGGCGCGGTATGAATCGTATTGTCTCATGCCTGCCTCCTTTCTGTGTTTATGCTGCGTTTACAGTCGGCGTATCGACCATCTAGGCACCAGAGCGCCTATCTGATCTTTTCCGCAACGCGCAGCTTGGCGCTGCGGGCGCGGGGGTTAACTTCAATTTCCGCCTCGGTGGGCAGAATGGGTTTGCGGGTAATCACTTTCAACGCGGGATTCGCACCGCACACGCACACCGGAAAACCGGGAGGGCATGTGCATTTCTTCGAATGCTCGGCGAAAGCTTCCTTCACCGCCCTATCTTCCAGGGAGTGATAGCTGATGACCGCGATGCGACCGCCGGGATTTAACCACCGAATGGCGGCATCGAGACCTCGACGGAGCACGGTAAGCTCGCCGTTCACTTCGATGCGAAGCGCCTGGAACGTTCGCTTGGCGGGATGCCCGCCAGCGCGACGCGCCGAAGCGGGAATGGCCGCTTTAATAATGTCCACGAGTTCGCCCGTCGTTTCGATGGGGTGGCTCTCGCGGCGCTCCACGATGAATTGCGCAATGCGACTCGCCCACTTCTCGTCGGAGTAGTCGCGAATGATCCGGGTGAGCTCTGCTGCGGATAAGGTGTTGACGAGCTCTGCTGCGGTTATGGTTTGTCTACCCGGGTCCATTCGCATGTCCAGCAAGGCGTCTTCCCTGAACGAGAAGCCACGCTGCGGGAGGTCGAGTTGCGGTGAGGAAACGCCGAGGTCGAATAGAATCGCATCGATTCCAGGAACCTGCGCTTCCACCAGCAATTCATCCAAGTCGCCGAAGTTTCCGCGAAGCAGCATGACCTCGCATGCGTTTTCGGTGGAAGCCGAAGAGAGGCGCTTCTTGGCGGCAGCCAAGGCCATTTCGTCCTGGTCGATGCCGATAAGAAGGCCGCCCTCCCCAAGCCGTTTGGCGACTTCGGAAGAATGTCCTGCTCCGCCGAGCGTTGAATCCACGAACGTGTGCTGCGGTTTAAGGTTCAAGTGCTCGAGGCACTCGGCAAGTAGGACCGGTGTATGCCTGTATTGGTTTGTCATTTCTTCCACGTCAGAACTCCTACGAATAGAGCAGGGCATCAAGATCGATGCTCGCCAGCAGGTTTTCACGACGCGTGGTATCCCAAATGTCGAAGTGGCTGCCAGCGCCAACCAGGGTGACTTCCTTGTCGATGCCCGCGCGCTCGCGCAAGCTCTGCGGCAAAGTGATGCGACCCGCGGAGTCCATGGTCACCGGAGTCGCATTGCCACGAAGGATGCTATTCAGCAACATGTGCTCACGCTTGTTGGGGTCAAAGCCACCGCGTTTTTCAAACAAGGTGTCGATCCATACGTCGAAAGCTTCGTTGGTATACACCGACAGAAACTCGTTTCGCGCATCGGGAACAACGACCATTTGGGTTTCCTCGGTCAGAAGCTTGCGAATAGACGACGGCAAAGACAGACGCCCCTTGGCATCGAGCTTATGACGATATTCGCCATTGAGCCCAGCCATGGACACCTCCTTTGTTCGTTGTTATTCGCGCGTTTCGTAACCGGTGCCGCCATTTTATCCCACTTTGCCCCACTCCACAACAAATTCGCCCCCAATTCCTCCCCCATCGCCCCCTTCCTTCCCCTCCACTTCCACCCCCTTTTCCTCCACCGGCGCAGGACCTCAAAGCTATTTCGCGCAAAATAAAAAGCGGAGCACAACATCTTGTGCTCCGCTTTGCGCGAACGATGAAAAAAGTCAGTGGGAGAAAGTGGGAAAAATTTTTACCGGATGCACCCGAATTCCGAAAAAACGAGTGCGAATGTGACGAACATGTGGGCACAGAAGGCGCTTGAGGCCAAATCGAGGTCGAAGTGACTTGTGTAAGGAATGAAACGGCCACCATATATAGTGGCCGGCGAAAAGCGCTCTTTTCTCGTGACGCACCGCACGTTGGGGCTATGCGCGAGGATGTGCCGAAAGGTATTCCTCGCGAATGTGAGCGCGGCTGACATGCGTGTAGATTTGCGTGGTTGAAATATCGGAATGCCCAAGCATTTCTTGAATGGCGCGCAAATCGGCGCCGCCCTCGAGCATATGGGTCGCGAAGCTATGACGAAGCATATGCGGATGCAAATCGGCGATGCCCACCGCTTCACCCGCATGCGCCACAAGGCGATGCACCGCCTGACGCGTCATGCGCGCGCCGCGGGCATTCAGGAACACCGCCGGCGAGCCTTTGCCCTTCATGGAAAGCTCCGCACGAGAACCGCCGTATGCGTACGCTTTCAGCGCCGTCTCGGCCGTTCCCGAAATAGGCACGAAGCGCTCGCGCGAGCCCTTGCCGAGCACGCGCACCACCCCGCCGTCGAAATCAATGCAGCCCATATCGAGGCTCACGAGTTCGCTTGCACGCAAACCGCAGCCATACAATATCTCGAGCATCGCCTTGTCGCGCTGCGCTCGGGGGCCTTTGCCGAAAGGTTGGTCGAGCAATGCATTGATTTGGGCGACGGAAAGCGCATCGGGCAAACGATCGGGCCTTTGGGGCAGAGAAATCGATTCTGCCGGGTTCGTTTGCACCAGCTCATCTGAAACAAGAAAGCGATGGAAGCCCTTCACCGCCGAAACGCGGCGGGAGATAGTCGACGCGGCATACCCCCGTTCGACCAAGTCAGACTCATAGGCGACGATATCGGATCGCGATACGTCGCATGGCGCAAGCACGCCGCGACCAAGAAGAAACGCGAAGTAATCGCGCAAATCAGACTCATACGCCGCAAGTGTGAGGCGAGACGACCCGCGCTCAACGCCCAAATGCGCCGCATAGTCGCGGGCGTATTGAAGAAAGGGGCGCGCTGCCGCATCCGTGTCATCGAGACTATATATGAAAGATTCCTTTGGCATAAGCAAAGTATACGGCAGATTCATCGGTCATAGCACAAGCCCATCGCCCGTCCAACCCCGCGAAAGACAAGGGGCCCATCAAAAATGCTGCGCACACGCGCGATTCGTGAAATCGATTCGCGCACATCTCGGCCAAAACACCGCAACGGCAACTACGCAGGCGCGCATTTTGCCCGAACGTCTCCATGGGCCCGACGAAGCCTACGCATGCAAAGAAGGCATCGACCCGAATCGATGCCTTCTGAAGCAAACACGATTTCTATCCTCCGCCCTAAAAAAGAGGAGCGCCGCGCCAAGCGATCGCTCCTCATTCTTTTTAGGCCTCAGGTTTTTATTCCTCGTCGCGATGTTTGAGCGCGGCGGCAACGAAACCGTTGAACAGCGGATGGGGCTTGGTTGGGCGGCTCTTGAATTCGGGGTGGGCCTGGCTCGCCACGAACCACGGATGGTTCGGCAGCTCGATCATCTCGGTAAGACGGCCATCGGGCGAGACGCCGGAAATCACCATGCCGGCCTCTTGGAGCTTGCCGCGATACTCGTTGTTCACCTCGTAACGATGGCGATGGCGCTCATAGATGACCTCTTCGCCATAGATATCGAACGCCTTGGTGCCCTTTTCGAGCTTGCACGGGTACGCGCCCAAACGCATAGTGCCGCCCTTTTCGTCGATATCTTTCTGGTCGGGCATAATCGAAATAACCTGATACTCGGCGTTCTCATCGAACTCCGAAGACGTCGCACCCGACAGGCCGACAACGTCGCGCGCGAACTCGCACACGGCAGCCTGCAGGCCCAAGCAAATGCCGAAGTAGGGCACGTTGTGCGTGCGGGCGTAACGTGCAGCCGCGATTTTGCCCTCAAAAGCGCGCTGGCCAAAACCGCCCGGCACCAAAATGCCGTCCATGGCGCCAAGCAGCTCTTCGGCAGTTTCGTCGTCGACCTTTTCCGCATCAATGAGGTTCAGGTTCACGTTCACGCCATTTGCCACGCCCGAATGATGGAGCGCTTCCATAATGGAGAGATACGCATCGGGAAGCTTCACGTATTTGCCCACGATGGCAATATTCACTTCGCCCTCGCAATCGGCCTGCGCCGAGAGGAACTTGCGCAACGGAGTGAGGTCGACGTCTTCCACGGGAAGACCCAGCTTCGCGAGCACCTTCTCGTCGAAATGCTGGTCATGCAGCGCGAGGGGCACCGAATAAATGCTCGGCGCGTCAATGCACGCGAGCACATTGCCCGGGTCAACGTCGCAGAACAGGGCGATTTTGTCGCGAACGCCCGAGGAAATCTCGTGATCGCTGCGGCATACGATGAAGTCGGGCTGCACGCCAACGCTGCGCAGCTCTTTGACGGAATGCTGCGTGGGCTTGGTTTTCACTTCGTGGGCCGCGGCGATGTAAGGAACCAGCGTCACATGCACGAAAATCACGTCGCCGGGTTCTTTTTCCTTCTTGAACTGGCGAGCGGCCTCGATGAACGGTTGGCTCTCGATGTCGCCCACCGTGCCGCCGATTTCGGAAATAACGATATCGGCGTTCGTTTGGCTCGCGATGCGATAGAGGCGCTCTTTAATAGCGTTGGTCACATGAGGAATAACCTGCACGGTGCCACCCAGGAAATCGCCGCGACGCTCGCGGGCGATGAGGCTTTGATAGATAGAGCCTTGGGTGAAGTTGGAGTCGCGCGTGAGGCTTTCGTCGATAAAGCGCTCGTAATGGCCCAGGTCAAGGTCGCCTTCATGGCCATCGTCGGTCACGAACACCTCGCCATGCTGAAACGGGCTCATCGTGCCCGGGTCGACGTTGAGGTACGGGTCGATTTTCTGCATGGTCACATGGTATCCGCGGGCTTTCAAAAGATGCCCGAGCGATGCCGCCGTAATGCCCTTGCCCAACGACGAAACCACGCCGCCCGTCACGAAAATGTGCTTGGCCATGATGCTCCTTTGCGCTTGTCGTGCCTTCTTTTTACGACATGCGCTGCACCAAAATACGCTTGCGCGCAAGCACATGCCTCACTCAAACGTTGTTCTATTTTACGCGCGCGGCGCCAAGAGCCGCACGCGATTGCAAAGGAATGCGGTGTTTTTACATGGCGGAAACACAGTCGCCCACACGCGTTGCGCAGGGCGCTAAAATAAGTCGTTCATGCATACGCACGCTTCGCGTGCCACGTCCAGATTACCAGGAGGCTTTATGCGCATCGGTTTCGACAATGACAAATATATTGCCCTGCAGGCGGAGCATATTCGTGAGCGCATCGGCCAGTTCGGTGGAAAGCTGTACCTCGAGTTCGGCGGAAAGCTCTTCGACGACCATCACGCAAGCCGCGTTTTGCCAGGCTTTCAGCCCGACAGCAAAATTCGCATGCTCAAGCAGTTCGCCGACGACGTGGAAATCATCGTCGCAATCAACGCGAACGACATCGAGAAAAACAAGATGCGCGGCGACTTGGGCATCACCTACGACGAAGACGTGCTGCGCCTGCTCGATATTTTCGCGAACATGGGCTTTGCCACGGCTGGCGTCGTCATTACGCGCTACGAGAACCAGCCTTCTGCCGCAGCATTCCGTCAGAAGCTCTCGTCGCTCGGCGTGAAGAGCTATCTGCACTACCCTATCGCTGGCTACCCCTACGATATCGCACGCATTAATTCCGATGACGGTTTCGGCAAAAACGAATTCGTGGAAACCACGCGCCCGCTCGTCGTGGTAACCGCACCTGGCCCGGGCTCGGGCAAGATGGCCACCGCTCTGTCGCAGCTCTACCATGAGCACAAGCGCGGCGTTGAGGCCGGCTATGCTAAATACGAGACGTTCCCCATTTGGAACCTGCCGCTAAAGCATCCCGTGAACGTCGCCTACGAAGCTGCAACGGTCGATTTGAACGACGCGAATGCGATTGACCCATTCCATTTGGAGGCGTACGGCGTCACAACCGTGAACTACAACCGCGACATCGAGATTTTCCCCGTTTTGAAGAGCATGCTCGAGGGCATTTTGGGCGAAAGCCCCTACCAGTCGCCCACCGATATGGGCGTGAATATGGCTGGCCTCGCCATTTGCGACGACGACGCATGCCGCGATGCCGCGAAGATGGAAATCGTGCGCCGCTATTTCACCGCCGCCGTTGACCAGCGCCGCACGGGCACGCATCTCGACCAGGTGCAACGCCTCGAGCTGCTTATGAACCAGGTGGGGGTTGACGCGAACTTCTCGCCTGCGCGCAAAGCGGCGCTTCTGAAGGAAGAGGCGACCGGGGCACCCGCAGGCGCCATGGTGCTGCCCGATGGCCGCGTGGTCACCGGCAAAACCTCCAACCTGCTCGGCGCGGCATCTTCCCTGCTCATGAATGCCCTGAAGGGCGTTTCGGGCGTTGACGAAGACCTGTTCGTCATTTCTGACGAGGTCATCGAGCCCATTTGCAAGCTGAAGAAAAATACCTTGCACGCAAACAACCCTCGCCTGCATTCCGACGAAACGCTGCTTGCGCTTTCCGTGAGCTCCGCAACCGACCCCGTAGCCAAAGAGCTCATCGACCACGCCGGCGACCTGCACGGCTGCGATGCATTCTTCAGCGTGATTATTTCGGAAACCGACGAGAGGCTCTACCGCACGCTCGGCATCAACGTGTGCTGCGAGCCGAAATACGAAAAGCGCCGCTTCTTCCATAAATAAAGTGCCAGTGGCACTTTATTTCCCAAACTTTCGCGCCCGAGCGGGCGCCGCCCGGCTCGGCG
>OLPG01000132.1_pt1 | contig 75955 bp, 63 predicted proteins | sample 1672311 | NCBI WGS metagenome assembly OLPG01 (sample SAMEA3136670, study PRJEB25190) | human gut metagenome | biome: human gut; feature: human-associated habitat; material: faeces | place: Austria | collected 2013 | reverse complement strand
AAGTAAACGAGCCTCTGAACTGCATAAACGTTTACCTATGAGAATTCAATCAACCCTGCATAAACGTTTACCTATGAGAATTCAATCAACCCGGTGAAAAGTCACACGCATAATATTTTCAAGAAGACGGGCACGAAAACCCGCCAGGAGCTTCTCCAACAATTCTGGAGAAGCTAGACCCAGGCCCAGCGCCCCGCCCCTTACGCCTCGAGGATCGCGCGCACCTTTTCAGAATCGACCTCGGACAGGCGCAGCAGCGGCGCGGGCTCGGCTTCAACGTCGCCGATATGCTTCTCCCACAGGTGCACGTCGTGCCACGCTCCCAGCTTCCAACTTGCCGCGTGCAGCGTGCCCACCAGCTCAAAACCCATTTTTTCGTGCAGATGGTCGCTTTTCTCGTTCGGGCACACGACTTTGCCCACAACCGTGCGCACACCCTGCAGCGCGAGCAGGTCAAATAGCTTGCCGTAAATCGCACGGCCGAGCCCGCGCCCGCGATGGTCGGTCGAAAAATACACCGAAAGTTCCGCCGACCACGCATACGCCGCGCGGCTGAACAGACGGCTGCCATAGGCATACCCCACCGGACGCCCATCTTCCTCGCACACGATGTAAGGATACGCCCCATCGCGCTCGACGATGCGCTGGCGAAATTCGCCAAGCGCGGGCACCTGGGTCTCGTTGGTGACCGTAGTGGCAATATAAGGCTCGTAGATTTTCAGCAAAGCCTCGGCATCGTCAGGCGTAGCAAGGCGGAATGTATGCACGGGTTCGTTCATTTTGCGGCTTTCTATGCAAGTTTTAGCATATTTATGCATTTTGAAAACTGTACTGCGTTACAACACCGTTAACAAGGGGCAAAAGCCCGCATCTGGGAAAACAACGCATTGCGTGCGGAAAGGAACGCCGCCCTAAAGAAGCCCGCTGCCGTACAGCGGTGCGAGCACCGACTCGCGCTTTTCCTTATATACGCATAGAGCGAAACGGCCCGATTCGCGGCGCAGGTCAAGCGAGTTCGCTCCGTTCATCAAAAAACTGGCGATGTCTTTATGCATGTCAACCGAATGGTTGCAGTTCGCAGCGCTCGTTCAAGCAGTCCGCAGCCCGATGCTAGGATGCATTTCGTCGAAATACCGGGAGTGGCGCCCACGCGCGCACCTCTGCCCCAAAGGAGCCCTCATGGATATCAAAGTGATAGACGAAAACCGCTCGCCCATCGAGTGCGTGGTGTCGCTTTCCGCCGAAGAAACCGCTGTGCTCGCACGCGGCGCCTGGATTCGCATGGCGCGCCTGCTGAAAACCGACGATGAGCATGTGCGCGAAAAGGTCGACGCCATGTTCACCCGCCGCGAAAAGGCGCAAGCCGTTGCCGGCATCGTTATGGCGAACGCCGCGCACCAGGCCTTCGACACGCTGGGCGTGACGTTTCTGCTCACGCCGCAGTTCGTAGTGCCCGATGAATGGGATGAAGAGCAGGCCATCACGTTCACGACGCGCGCCTTCCCCGTGCCCGATATGGAGCTCGATTTGGAATCGCCCATCGCAGTTGGCGAAGACGAGACCCCCGAAGAAGCCGCGCGCCGCGCGCTTCGCCAGCGCCTGCACGGCACCATGCCCCAGGCCCTGCTCGACGAAGCGGTGAAGGAACGCCGCGAGGAATTCCGCAACGAGCTCGCGAGCAAAGGACAAACCTATCGCGAGTATCGCATCGAGCACGGCGTGAAGCCGGCCGAGGTTGAAGAACGTCTCGAAGCCGAAGCGCGTAAGGCGCTTGAGGAAGACATCGCGCTCGATTTGGCGTTCATGCGCAAAGGCCTCGAAGTCACCGAAAACGACGAGTTCGCAGCGCTTTCCCGCTTGAAGCCTGGCAGCGAAATTGAACTGAAGCGCGAGTTCTTGGAAACGGGCCACGCGTGCCTGCTTCGCCAAGAAGCGCGCCGAGGCGCGGCCGTACGCTGGGCCGTCGAAAATCTGGTGCAGTAGGCTCCGCGCCCAAAAACCTGCTACCTGTTAAATGCTCGCAGCGTTTAACAGGTTCCGGGACTTGGTACAGCGATGCGCGCTTTAAGCACGGCGATGCGGCGCGTAGTCGCAACACACGCCCAATGTGCTAAATGCTCGAATGCGCTAAATGCTCGTAGCGCTTAACACATTGGAGCAACCCGCCGGCGTTGATGGCCGCGCAAGATGCCCCTAAAGACGTTGTGCTAAACGCTGCAAGCATTTAGCACATCCAGGAAACGCAAAACTGGCCCCGCATAATGCGAGGCCAGCTCTTTGTTACAACTCTATGCGACCCGGACGCTAGCGAATCGCGCACTCGCGGCAAACCGCTTACGCGTTTAGAATCTCTTGCACCTTTGCCGGATCGAGCTCGGTGATGGGGGTAATGGGCTCCGGCGCGCACGAGAAGTCACCAATCTGCTTTTCCCAATGGTTGATGGAGCGCCATTCGCCATTCTTGAAGCCGACGTTCTCAAGCGTGGCCATAAGCTTGAAGCCCATGGCATTGTGCAGCTTGTCGCTCGCAGGGTTCGGGAAGGTGACCTTACCGTGCACCGTACGAACGCCCTGCAGCTTCAGCAGCGAGAGCATCTTGTCGTAAATCTTGCGACCCATGCCGCGGCCGCGGTGGTTCGGCGCGAAGTACACCGACAGTTCAACGGCCCAAGCGTACGCCGCGCGCTCGTACAGGCGGCTCGCGTAGGCGTAGCCAACGGGCACGCCGTCTTCCTCGCACACAATGTAGGGGTACACACTCACGCGATCGATAATGCGCTGGCGGAACTCCTCCACCGTGGGAGCAACGTACTCGAACGTCACCGTGGTTTCGACGTACGGCGCATAAATGGCCTGCAAAACCTCGGCGTCATCAGGCGTAGCCAGACGGAAGGTGAAAACGGGTTCAGACATCGCGTTCCTTTCGATGAAAATGGATGAAATCATGCACGAAAACTCATGCATGCGCGAGGCGAACGCGAAAACGAGTCGGACGCATATTGACGATGGGCGAAACGCATGGCGCGCCGGGCAAAGCTGGCCAGGCAAGCCGAGCGAAGCCCGCTAGGCGCCTGTCATTCCACGCAAAACCGATTCCTCCATGCGGAAGCAGCCACGAAGAACGGCCACTTACGCAATGCCGATTATGCAGCCAAGGACGAACTACCCCGCGCAAAACAGCCACCCCGCACGAGCCTGTGGCCCAAACGTGCGGGTTTTACCCTGCTGCGTTGTTCGTGAGTCCCCTTTGCCAACACACGATGGCATTGCGTACTCGACAGCTTCATAATTCGGCTTCTGGCCTGCGCATTCGCGAGGTTTCAACATGCGTCCGACTCGCGGTTCGATTAGTGCGCTTGCAAAGTATATCCCCCCGCAGCGAGGCGCGCGAGAACAATTTCGAGCGTTTGGAAATTGTTGCCGAAAAACGCTGGAATATCATTCTTGAATGAGTATAATAGTTCCTGTAATTATTCCTATTTGAGAATAGTTGAGTCAGCCAAGCACCCTACCCCCTAGCTCGGCCGACGGTTCTTCCATACGTCTTTCTCTTCGGGAGCTGAAAGGCTTGAAAGACGCACGCGGCCCAGCCGCACAAGCACGCTCCGCGCATCGCCCTACCCCCTAGATGCGCGGAGTTCTTTTTTGCCCGCACACATTCAACACCTTTATCGCGGTCCGCAAAACACAGGCCCCGGCAACGCGCAAAATCGATTCTCCGGTCGAGCGAACCAAGCTAGCCTCGAACCGAAACCAAAGTGTATCGTCCGTGCGCACGGCCGTCGCTATACTAGAGGTGCAAACGCCGATTTGCCTCACTTCGAAACACCGAACGCGCACCTCAGGAAGGCCGAACGTCATGGCACAGAGCATCATTTCCAAAGAAGAGCTTCTGGAAAACGCCTACGAAATCGCCGAAGAAGGCGGCATTTCGGCGCTTTCCATTCGTGGGCTTGCCACGAAAAGTGGCGTGAGCGTGGGCACCGTGTACCGATTCTTCGCCGCAAAAGACGAGCTCACCATCGCGACGATCGAGCTGTATTTCGCGCGCGCGTTCTACAAGGAATTCTGCCACCTCGACGCGCACACCGCGTTCGTCGACTACTGCGAGAAAATGAACGTGAGCATGCACCAGGTGTTCAACCACTTTCGCAAATACTGGCTGCGCGGCGCCGAGGCCCTGCCTTCCGCCGAGCGAGCCGCAGCGCGCCTGCGCGAGTCACAGCAAATCGAACACGTAGTAAACGGCCTTGTCGAAATCTACAAACACGACCCGAACATCGTTGCCGATTTGCCCGACGGCTTCACTCCGCGAAGTGTGTGCAAGTTCACGCTCGACAACGTGCTCGGCAGCCTGCGCCACCAAAACGGCGACTGCAAAGTGCTGTTCGGCCTTCTAAGGTCGACGCTCTATAAAAACGAGGAATAGACGCGCAGCGGCGGGCGAATCTGAGCCCGCCGCCGCTGTTTCATGGGCAGCTTCTGCGCCGCCTTCAGGTAAGCCCATTGCGCATATATGAACGTTTTTCGCGCGGGCTTTCAAGAATTTTTCATCTTCGAAAAAACGATTACGAAATTCTGCTTCCCCTGTTCAAGGTATTGTTTTTTGCGCGCACATACCTCGGTTTTCAAAAAAGTGAACAAGACGTCTTTGATGTTCACGTCAATCACCTCCAAGATAAAACACGTCAAAACGAACGAGCGCCGCGGCTGTTCGAATCCAACCGCCCTTTTATCTTAGGAGGACAATATGTCACCTATTCTTGTCGCCGCCACCACAATAATCTCACTCGCCCTTGTCGCCTACACGATCGGCGTTTTCGGCGAGCGCAATTCCGGCACGCTGAAGCGCTCGCATCTCATTTTCTTCTGGGTCGGCCTCGCGTGCGACTCCACCGGCACCGCCATCATGAGCTCCATGGCCCAAAGCAGCGGCGGCTCCATCTCGCTTCTGCACCCCGTCACCGGCAGCCTCGCCATCGCGCTCATGCTCTTCCACGCGACCTGGGCGACCTATGTTTTGCTGCGCGGCGATAGCAAGCAGCGCCACAATTTCCATCGGCTGAGCATTTGCGTGTGGCTCATTTGGCTCGTCCCCTACTGCACCGGCGTGCTCGTGGGCATCCCCGCACTGCACGTTGCCGACGGCACCGCGCTGGCAATTGCTTCCGCCATCGTCGTCGTGCTCGCCGTGCTGGTTCTGCCCAAGAAGAAGCAGGCCGCTTCGCTGTAAGACGCAACAGCGAACTGGCAGCAGTGGCAGGCTGGCGGCGGCGAACCGGCAAGGCAAAATGACAACGGCAAGCCGGTTGTGACCGTCACAAAGCCAGGTGGCAGGCCAACGACAGCCATAACAACGCCAGACAGCAGCAACGTCAGACACAGCAATGCAAAAGCCCAGGTCACCTCTAAGGAAGAGACCTGGGCCCACCTTATTCCGATAAATTCAGTGCGCAGCAGCAACCACGCTCGAGCATCCGGGACTTAGGTTTTCGCACCGTAAATAAGCGCCGTTCCATTCGCAACCCTATTCGGCGTACATATCCTCAAGCGTGACAAATCGCCAGTCGCCGCGACCGCCGAGCTTCGCGCACGTGGCCTCGCTTATTTCGCGTTTGGTGAACAGCATGAAATTCGTCGCGACGTAGCCTTTGACCAGGTTCCTCTTCGATTCAAGATCTTCGATCTCGGCAGTCTCATCGAACGATTCACGATATTTGCATTCGCCGATAACCAGCCGTTTCGCAACCCGATCGGCCGCCAACACATCGATATCGTCCTGCGCGCGCTTATCGGGATTCGTTCCCCACCACGACGACACGGCAGTAGCGGCGATTGGAAGTTTCCCCTTTTTCGCCTGCTCCACCAGCCATTCCGCGCAAAGCGCCTCAAACCTATGGCCCAAGTATTCAGTGATTTGCTCTTCGGGAAGCGCATTGACAACCGCCCGGCCTAGGCCCGCCTCAATATCTGATGTGAACGGCATCACAAATCGAAACCAGAACGCATAGCACGACTCAGACAGCCGATACATCCCCCGTTTGCTCGTTTCCGGGTTCTCGCCGTACGGAACGATTTTCTCAATCACGCCAATCGACTCGAGCGTCCTCAAATACCGCGGCAAACTCGTTTGCGCCATGCCCGTGCGGTCGGCGATTTCCTTCACCCGATTCGCGCCGGCAGCTATGGCGCGCAAGATAGAGTTGTATAAAGCCGGCTCCTGAAATTCCTGGCGAAGCAGGCCATAGGGTTCCTCGAAGAGAAAACCCATCGGGTCAAAATACAGCTGAGCGAGATTCTCACGCAGGCTTTTTGAGGGGTCGACCTGCTGCAAGTAATATGGAACGCCGCCGAAGCATCCATAGAATTGAAATGCTTCTTGCGCCGACAGCCCCGGAAGCATTTTCGCGGCATCTCTAAACCCCAAATCACTAAGCTTGATCTGCGCCGTGCGTCGTCCGAAAAGCGGGCTTTTTCGCCCGAGCACTTTGCCCTCCATGAAGCCCTGATTACTGCCGCACAAAATAATGAAGGCAGCCGTTTCTTTGAACACCTTGTCAATGGCGACCTGGAAAATGGAGGGAAGGGCCTCGTTGCGCTCGGCTGCGTAGGGAAACTCATCGAAGACGAAAACGAAGCGTTCGCTTCGAGCCTGCTCGGCAATATAATTCAGCGCATCTGCCCAAGTCGAAAAGCCACCCAGCGACGCTGGCAGATTGAAGAAGTTCCCCACGGCACGGTTGAAATCGGCCAGGTTGTCAGCATCGCTTTGGTCGAGCGCCGTAAACGAAAGCGCACGTTTCCCTTTACAGAACTCATTGATGAGGGCCGTTTTCCCCACACGGCGACGGCCATACACCACCGCCATTTGAAACGATCCGCTGCTATAAAGCTCTTCGAGTTTGTTCAGTTCCTCTTCGCGGCCAACAAACATTATGCACCTCTACATTATGCAGATTCGAATAATTCACTGATGCATAATTATAGCCATATGGAATACGTTTTCAAACCTCTCGCGTTTCTCAAGAGTCCCTAGAACTTGCGGAAGCGCTCGTAGCGTTGCTCGAGCAGCTCGTCGATAGGCAGGGCGGAAAGCTCGTCGAGGCTTTCTTCCACATACGCCACAACGTTGGCGATCGCGAAATCGGGGTTGGCCGAAGCCGATCCCTCGCCTTCCTCGAGCACCGCGTCGACGATGTCCATGTCGAAAATCTCGTAGGCGTTCATGCGCATGACCGCAGCCGCCTCGGCCGCGCGCGAGCGGTCTTTCCACAGAATGGACGCAAAGCCCTCGGGCGAGAGCACCGAATACACGGCATGCTCCTGCATGGCCACGCGGTCGGCCAGCGCAAGCGCGAGCGCGCCGCCGCTGCCACCTTCGCCCACGAGCACGCTCACCGTGGGCACGCGAAGCCCCGCCATGGCATACAGGTTGTCGGCAATCGCATTGCCCTGGCCGCGCTCCTCGGCCTCTTTGCCGCAGAACGCGCCCTGCGTGTCCACGAAGCACACCACCGCACGCCCAAAGCGCTCGGCCTGGCGCATGAGGCGCAGGCTCTTGCGATAGCCCTCGGGCTGCGGGCAGCCGAAGTTACGCTTGATGCGATCTTGCAGGTCACGGCCCTTTTCCTGCGCGATGAGCGTTGCCGGCTCACCCGCGACCCAGCCGATGCCCGCCACAATGGCGGCGTCGTCGGCAAAGCCGCGATCGCCGTGGCACTCGAAGAAGCCCTCGCACGTCGCTTCCAAATAGCGGCCCGCGGTGGGGCGATGCACGTCGCGTGCGGTTTGCACGCTGGCCCATGCGGGGTTTTCTGCCGCCTCCGCCTGCTTCGCGGCTCCGGGCTTCGAAGTGTACTGCTCGATTTCCGCACGGTAAGCACGGCGCGTCGCCACCGAGCGCACGCCATTCGCGACGCGCTTCGGCACCGCCGCGGCAGCCTTTACAGCCACGGCGCGCACACCAGAAAGAATGTCGCGCTCGTCAGCGGCAAGCTGCGCGCCCGCCGCTTCAAGCTCGCATTTCGTAGGGTTCGCGGCCAGCGCGGCGAGCACCGCGGCAAACCCGCGCGGCGCACCCGATTCAGGCTTGGCGTGCAGCGCAAGCAGGTTCGCAAGCGTCTCGCGAATGCGCGGGCGCTCGACGATTGCATCGATAAGGCCGTGCTCGAGCGCGAATTCCGCCGTTTGGAATTCCTTGGGCAGCTCCTGACGAATGGTGTCTTGAATCACGCGACGGCCAGCGAAGCCGATAAGCGCGCGGGGCTCGGAAATAATCACGTCGCCCTGCATCGCGAAACTCGCGGTCACGCCGCCCGTGGTGGGGTCGGTAATCACCGAGAAATACGGCAGGCCCGCCTCACCGTGACGCTCAATCGCGGCCGAAATTTTCGCCATTTGCATGAGCGAAACCAGGCCCTCCTGCATGCGCGCGCCGCCCGAGCAGGTGAACAGCACCAGCGGCAGGCCCTCTTCGGTAGCATGCTCGGCCAGGCGCGTAATGCGCTCGCCCACCACCGAGCCCATCGAGCCCATGAAGAACGTCGAATCCATTACGCCAATCGCCACGCGCATACCCGCGATGCGACCCACGCCGCAGCGCACGCCCTCGCGCAGGCCCGTCTTCTTTCGCATGCCGCCGATTTTGTCCAGATAACCGGGGAAATCGAGCGGGTCGGTTTCGGGCACGTCGGCGCCTTCGGTTTCAAACCAGCACTCGAAGCTTTCCGCGTCAAGCACGCTCGCCAAGCGCTCGGCCGACGTCATGCGGAAATGATGACCGCACTCGGGGCACATTTTGTGGTTGGCAAGCACGCGCTGCGCGTCGGAAATGCGGTGGCACTTCGGGCACGTGACCCACGAGTCGTCGCTCACGTGCAACACCGCGTCGCTTGGCGCCGAGCAAGTGCGCCACGCGCGCGTGATGCCGCCGAACGCCGCGTTGATCGAGGCCACGGACACACTGTAGACGCTGCGATGCTCGTCGGCTGCCATGGAAAGGAAACGCTCGTCAACCGCAAGGCGCGAATCGACGAGCAAAATCGCCTGCGCATCGGCCGATTCGGCTGCGGAAAGCACGCGATAGCTGTCGTCGAGAGCGCCCGTTTCGCGGCTTTTGCCCACGCACACGGTTTTCGGAGCGAGCTTCACATGCGCCGCGCGCGCCATGTCTTCGGTATAAGCGACGCACGGCACAAGGCCCGCCGCCAAGCAACCCGCGACGATAGACTCGCCCGTCGCGCCCGCGTCTACCACGAGCACGCGCGCAGCGCCGGCCGAACGCACCTCGACCAGGCTTTTTAACGGTTCGGTGGCAGCGTAAATCGCCGCCGATTCCTGCTCGCACGCGAGCGCATCGACGCCTTCCGCAGCAGGAGCCGCGGGCGCGGCGCTCGCATCGCCAATGGTCACATATGCCGTTTTCTTCGAACGCAGCATAACTGCACGCTTTCTCTTCTTAGAACGAACCCGTTACATGCTCGACCTGTTAAATGCTCGCAGCGTTTAACACATTTAACAGGTTCCGACCGCACTCGCGCCTACGCCAACACGTACTTCTGAGTGGCGGAAGCGGCCACCTTGCCATCGACGGTCGCCACAACCTCGGCCACCACCATGCGGGAAGACGACTTCACGATGTCGGCCTCCAAGCGAAGAGTGTCACCCGGCTGAACCTGATGGCGAAACTTCGCTTTATCGACCCCCGTTAGGAAACCGATTGCGCCCTCTGCCCCGCGCGCCTCGAGCACGCAGAAGCTTGCCGCCTGGGCAAGCGCCTCCATAATGATGACGCCCGGCAAAACAGGGTGCTCAGGAAAATGCCCATTGAACAGCGACAAAGTAGGGTCGACATCGAGTTCGGCGACAATATGCTCGCCGGGAACGCATTCCACCACACGCGTCAGCCACAAAAACGGGTCGCGATGCGGTAGAACCGCCATAATCCCATCGCGTCCACACGGATACGTTATTGCCATGGGGGTCTACCCCTTCCAAATTAAAAAGCGAATGAGCCTGATTCAACAACGAACATCCGGCCGCACCAAACACCAGCAACGAAGCATTCCGCAAAGTCGCTTCATCTCTCAACATCGGAAATCGTGATTCCGAACCCAACGTCAACGAGCAAGGTCTCTCGCGGAGCAGATCGCCACGAAGGGCAAAACGCATTGGCCTTCGCGGCCATACGCGAGACTCGAACGGCAAGATGCCCGCGAGAGACCGGCGCAGCGTCGGCCGCTATTTCCCCGCAAACGGGGAAAGAGCCAACGAACCATTGTGGCCGCCAAAGCCCAGCGAGTTCGACAGCGCCACCTTCTGCTTGTAGCCCTCAATCGGCTCAAGCGGCACGTTCACGCCGCACTCGGGGTCGATTTCACGCGTGCCCGCCGTGGGCGGCACGCAATCGTTTGCCACCGAAAGCGCACAGACGATTGCCTCAAGGGCGCCTGCCGCGCCAAGCGTGTGGCCAATGGAGCCCTTCACCGAGGTCACGGGCACGTCCGCCGCGCGTTTCTCGCCCACCAGGGCTTTCAGCGCAGCCGACTCCATGGCGTCATTGGCATGCGTCGAGGTTCCGTGCGCATTCAAATGACCCAGGTCATCGGGCGTGAAGCCGCCTTCGGCAAGCGCCTGGCGCATCGCGCGCACCGCGCCTTCGCCCGACGGCTCGGGCGCCGTCATGTGGTACGCGTCGCCCGTCGAGCCAAAACCGGCCACTTCCGCCAGAATATTCGCACCACGCGCCACGGCGTGCTCAAGCGATTCGAGCACCAATGCGCCCGCACCCTCGCCAGGAACAAAACCGCCGCGATTCGCGTCGAACGGCATCGATGCCGCTGTCGGATCGGTCGATTTCGAGGTCGCGCCCAAATTGCCGAAGCCCGCCAAGCATATGGGCGAAATGGATTCTTCGCTGCCACCCGCGAGCGCCATATCGGCATAGCCATGGCGAATAAGGCGATACGCCTCGCCCACGCAATGCGTGCCCGTCGCGCACGCCGTCACAATCGAGAGGCAATCGGCTTTCAGCCCGAAGCGAATGGACAGGTTGCCCGCCGCCATGTTCTCAATCATTGTGGGAATGAACAGGGGATTCACGCGCTTTGGGCCTTTCTGCGAAAGCGTGTCGCAACCGCGCTGGAATTCCTCCAGGCCGCCAATGCCGCTTCCCCACACGCATGCCGCGCGCGTAGCGTCTTCGGTCTCCATGTCGATGCCCGCCTGCGCCCACGCCTCTTCCGAGGCGGCGATGGCGTACTGCACGAACAGCGCGAAGCGGCGCGCTTCCTTCTTCGACATGCCGCACGCTGCCGCGTCGAAGTTCGGCACCTCGGCGGCAAGCGATCCGGCGAATTCGGACGCATCGAAGCGCGTGATGGGCGCGATGCATTGCTTTCCGGAATAGACCGCATTCCACAGCGCATAGACGCCTGTGCCCGCGGGAGAAATGGCGCCCATGCCGGTAATTACGACTCGACGCGTGCCGTCGGCCTTCAGGAATTCACTCTTTTCGCACGTCACAGCGCCAAACCTCCGTCAATCTCAATTGCCTGGCCGGTAATATACGCGGCATCGTCGCTCGCAAGGAACGCCACGAGGCTCGCCACTTCGCTCGGCTGGCCAAACCTGCGCTCGGGAATGTTGCCGAGCACCGATTCCTTCACCTTCTCGGGAACGGCATCGGTCATGTCGGTCACGATGAAACCGGGAGCCACCGCGTTCACGGTTACGCCGCGCGGCGCGACCTCGCGCGCAAGCGACTTGGTAAGGCCCACGATGCCCGCCTTCGACGCGGCATAGTTCACCTGGCCCACGTTTCCATGCAAACCCGAAATGCTCGACATGTTCACGATGCGACCCCAGCGCGCCTTGCACATAGCAGGCACCACAGCCTTGCAGCAGTTGAACGCGCCTTTCAGGTTCACGGCCACCACGCGGTCGAAATCGTCTTCCTTCATGCGCAGGAACAGCGCATCGCGCGTGATGCCCGCATTGTTCACAAGCACGCTCACCTCGCCGAGCTTCTCGCGCGCAGCCCGCATGAGGCCCGCCGCCGCATCGAAACTCGAAACATCGGCTTGAATGGCCGCCGCCTCCACGCCAAATCGCTCGCGCAAGCTCGCCGCCACCTCGGTGGCCGCTTCGGCACTGCCGGCGTGCGAGTGGTTCACGGCCACGTTGTAACCGCGCGCCGCAAGCGCTTCGCACACCGCCTTTCCAATGCCGCGGGCGCCGCCCGTGACCACCGCGCACCCGCGCGGAGCGTCGGCCGCCGCCGTGTTCATCTCGGTCATGAAGACTCCTTCTTATTCGGCACCGCCGCAAGCGACTTCGCTTGCGACCTGGGCAATTTCTTCGGGTGATACGGGCGCGAATCGCGCTGCGGCAGGCTCAATGCGCTTGACGAGCTTGGTGAGCACGCCGCCGAACCCGCATTCCACGAACGTGTCGACGCCCTGCTCAGAAAGCCAATGCACGCTTTGTTCGAACAGAACGGGCGAAACAACCTGGCTCGCCAGGTGCGCGCGAGCATCGGCCGCAGAAAGCGGACGGGCGTCCACGTTGCACACGAGCGGCGTGCGAGCCTCGTGGAATTCGACTTCTTCGAGGAATTCCGCGAGCGCCTCGGCCGCCGGCTGCATAAGCGGGCTGTGGAATGCGCCCGAAGTCGCGAGCATCGAAGCCTTATGGCGCGGGCGTTCTTTCCACAAAGCAGCAGCGCGATCCACAGCGGCAACGTCACCAGAAATGACAATCTGACCAGGTGCGTTGTAGTTGGCGCACACGAGCACGTCGCTTTGCGCAGCGCTCGAGCACACCTCGCTTGCCTCTTCAGGCTCGCCGCCAAGCAGCGCGCACATCGAACCCGAGCGCGCCGCCGCGGCTTCAGCCATAACCTTCGCGCGGAAAGCGGCTATGCGAAACGCATCGCGCTCGCTTACCATGCCGCTTACCGCAAGGGCCGCGATTTGCCCGAGCGAGAAGCCCGCCACGTATGCGGGGCGAACCCCGCGGGCTTCAAGCGCTTTGGCAACGGCGACGGAAAGCGTGCACATGGCCGGTTGGGCGAACGCGGTGTCGCGCAGCGTTTCCGCGGAAGCGTTCAGGCATACGTCGGCCACATCGAACCCGAAGGCCTCGCTCGCAATGGCGAAGGTTTCCGCCACCTCGGGCGCACTCTGTTCAATCAGGGCCGCGCCCATGCCGGGTTTCTGCGCGCCTTGGCCGCTCAAAAGAAATGCGACTCCCATGGGCTATTCCTTCCCTTCCGCGACGCACGCCGCACGGCCCGTACGCTGAGCGTTGGCGCAAGCGAGCTGTTGCAGGTTCATGCCACCGCGTACCTCGGCATCGGCCAAAAGGTCGGCAATGGCCTGAGCTGCTGTTTTGCGCTCATGCACAAGCGCTGCCGACTGGCCGGCCATCATGGAGCCGCCATCGACATCGCCTTCCACCGCGCGGCGAAGCGAACCGGCGTACATGCCCTCGAGCTCGGCGGGGTTGGCGGCGGCATCGCATTCGAGCTTGCGCATCGCGCGCGCCCACTTGTTCTTCAAGCCGCGCACCGGATGCCCACTTCCGCGACCCGTCACCACCGTGTCGGAATCTTTTGCCTTCAGCACGCGTTCCTTATACGCATCGGCGATGCAGCATTCCTCAACCGTAAGGAAGCGAGTGCCCACCTGCACGCCCTCGGCGCCCAGCGCGAACGCGGCCGCCATGCCACGGCCGTCGGCGATGCCGCCCGCCGCGATCACGGGGATGCGCACGGCATCGCATACGCTCGGGACGAGCGCCATAGTGGTGAGCTCGCCAATGTGGCCACCGGCCTCGCAGCCCTCGGCAACCACCGCGTCGGCGCCCATGCGCTCCATGCGCGCGGCGAGCGCCGAAGACGCCACCACGGGAACCACCTTTATGCCAGCCTCTTTCCAGGCTGTCATGAAATTCGCAGGGCTGCCCGCGCCCGTGGTAACCACGTCGACGCGCAGCTTGATGAGCAGCTCCGCCACCTGAGGCGCCTGCGGGTCCATGAGCATGACGTTTGCACCGAGGGGAGCGTCGCCAGCGATTTCGCGGGCAATGCGCACCTGTTCTTCGATCCACGCGAGTGGCGCGCCGCCACAGGCGATAATGCCCAAGCCGCCCGCCGCAGACACCGCACCGGCGAGTTTGCCGTCGGCGATGCGGGCCATGGCGCCCTGGATGACGGGCACGCGAATGCCCAAAAGATCTGTTACGCGGGTGTTCATACATCCCCCTCTTTCGTTGCATCCCGCCGTGGCGGAACCGCGCGATACGTTTCGCTAAACCCAAACAGTCCCGAGCTCGCACGAACAGCCCACTGGGCGTTCGGCTCGTGCGGAACTCGCGCAAAACGCATCGCGTGGTTCCGCTACGGCAAAGCCTCAGCCGACAATTCGCTCGGGATGTGCGCCTTATTTCAAGCCATCGATGTAGTCGACCAGCTTGCCAACCGTGTCGAGGCCCTCGGCTTCGCCGAGCTCGATATCAAAGCGATTCTCGATCTCGCACACGAGCTCAACCATGTCGAGCGAATCGATACCGAGAGACTCGAACGTGGAGTCGGCGGCAACGGTAGCGGGGTCGATGTCGAGGTTCTCGTTCAGAATCTCTTGGATGGTTTCGAGAGTGGTCATTTCTTTAGCCTTTCTAATTGTTAGATAGTCTAACTATATTTGCCTAAAAAAGAGAGGGGCGAAAGCCCAACTCTTTCTTTTCGTAAATCATTTCGCGCGTACCGACGCCTTACGAGTGATGCTCGAAAAACGCCTTCACCTTCGAGAGGCCTCGCGCGAATGCGGCTTCTTCTTCAGGGGTGAGCCCATCGAGCGCGGCATCGACCATTTGACGATGGAACAGCTCGTGGGCGCGGTAGGCCTTCCTGCCTTCCTTAGTGAGCGACACAAGCACCTGCCGACGATCGGCCTCGCAACGTGTGCGCTGCACAAAACCCTTGGTCACAAGCTTGCCGATGGCCGCTGTAAGAGTCGCGAGCGTCACATCGAGGCGCGAGGCAACCACATTCATGGGACTCGCGCCGTTCAAGCCGATGGCATGAATGGTGTGGATTTCTGAAATCGTGAGGCCGCGGGTCAGGCGATTCTTCAGCGCATTTTCCTCTACGCGCAAAATGCTATTGAAGGTTTCGACAAGAAGCTCGTTGACTTCCTGCCTTTGCTCCCTCGCCGAACTCGCTTCCATTCCGAACCTTTCTATTCGCAGCGCGCGGCAGGCGCCATAGCCACGCCGAATGCGCCTATGCCCAGGTGCGTTGCAATGGTCGCGCCGCACGGGTCAATCGATATTACCTCGAAGTCTACCTTAGATTTAGTTAGCGTGTCTATCAAAGTTTCTACCGCTTTTGGGTTGCGGCAATGCACCAAGCGAAGGCGGGTGCGGCCGTGTTCGGCGGCATAGTTTTCGATGAACGCGGCGGTGTCTTTGATGGCTCCTTTCGCGCCCTTCGACTTGCCTATAACGCCAACCTTGCCATCTTCCTCGTTGAACGTGAGCATCATGCGCATGTTCAACACGCTGGCCTGTTTGGCGGCTTCTTCAGGAAAACGTCCGCCGCGCACCAAGTTGTCAAGCGAGTCGGGAACGAGCACCGTGCGAGTCGCGTCACGGAAAGCGACAAGCTTTTCGCACATATCGTCAAGGCTTGCACCGGAATCGCGCAGCTCGCAGGCAGCATCGACCATAAGGCCGAGCGGAGCGGTAGCGCATCGCGTGTCAATCACGCGCACGTCGAGCGGGGCGTCGGCCCCAGCAATGCCCGCAACCTGGGGCGTTCCTGAAAGCGGAAGAGCGATATGCAGGCACACGGCGCCTTCGTAGCCCTCTTCAGCCAAACGCTCGAACAACTTCGCGAAGTCGTGCGGCGAAGGCTGCGATGTGCTGGGCAGGTCGACCGCGTCTATCATGCGGTCATAGAACTCGTCGGTCGAGATTTCGATTTGGTCGGCGAATGATTCGTTGCTAAAACAAATTTTCAACGGCACCATCTCAACATTGCGGCGGGCGAACTCATCGAGCGCCCAATCGCACGTCGAATCGGTGACAATGGCGATTTTCACAAACTGCTCCTTCAGTCGGGCGACATCGAGGGAAGCGACGAGCGGTCTCGCATGAATGAGGCTGATCACATGCAGCATGCATGTCAGCTGCGCCGCTTTCCCCTGTCGCGCACTGCCCTACAAACGGGGTTTTCGAGGCTGCGCTTCTGCACGCGTCGGGCATCAAACGCGGCGCCCGCAGAAAAGCTCGAACCGAAGTATATCGATATTACTTAGTTCGTCAAACTATTTTTCTCGACTTTTGGAGCAAGCGTGAATGCTTCAGAAACGCAGGGAAATCCCTGTTTTGGAATGCGACCTGCTAAATGCTCGTAGCATTTAGCAGGTTCCGAGCATTTAGCAGATTCGGACAACAAACGCGCGAGCGGCATAACGGCGCGCGTACAATAAGCACTCCACAATTAAGAGGAGCTCTATGAATCTAATTGAACAGCTCGCCCACGAGCTCAACCTTAAGACCGCAAACGTCGAAACGGCCGTCAAACTCATCGACGAGGGCAACACCATTCCCTTCATCGCGCGCTACCGCAAGGAAGCCACGGCCGGCATGGACGACGTCGCCCTGCGTGCGCTCGACGATCGCCTGTCCTACCTACGCAATCTCGAGCAGCGCAAGGAGGACGTGATTCTGCTTATCGACGCCCAGGGCAAACTCACGCCCGAGCTCGAGCAGCAGATTCGCGAGGCCACACAGCTCCAACGTGTCGAGGACCTCTACAAGCCCTACCGCAAAAAGCGCATGACCCGCGCCCAGAAGGCCCGCGAGGCCGGCTTGGAACCGCTCGCCAATATGATCATCATGCAGGCCTCGGCCAAAGGCAGCGCGCTCGATGCCGCCGCGGCATACGTCAACGAGGATGCTGGCTTCGAGACGCCCGAGGCGGCACTTGCCGGCGCGTGCGACATTGTGGCCGAAACCGTTGCGGAAGACCCAGAATGCGTGGCTGACCTGCGCACATTCACGCACAACACCGCCGATATCGTAGTCGAGGCCACCGATGCCGACGAGGCGACTCCCTATGAGCCGTATTACAACTATGACGAGCCCCTGCGCAAAATCCCCAACCACCGTGTGCTCGCGATTGACCGCGGCGAGCGCGAGGGCAAGCTGCGTGTGCGCGTGAATGTCGACGCCAGCGCGGCTACTGCACGCCTTGGCGCTCGCTGGCCGCGCCGATGCGGCGTGTTCGCGCCCGTGTTCGACGCCGCCATTGCCGATGGCTACAAGCGCCTCATGGCGCCTTCGCTCGAACGCGAGGCCCGCGCGAAGCTTACCGTGCGCGCGCAAACCGAGGCGATCAATGTGTTCGCCAAAAACCTCGAGGGTCTGCTGTCGGCCCGTCCCGTGCGCGGCGCGCGCGTGCTGGCCCTCGACCCGGGGTATCGAACCGGCTGCAAAATTGCCGTAATGGACGAAACCGGCAAGCTGCTCGACCACAGCGTGGTCTACCCCACCAAGCCGCGCGGCGACGTGGCTGGCACCAAGCGCGAGCTCGCCCGCCTCGTGAAGAAAGACCGCGTAAACACCATCGTGATTGGCAACGGCACCGCGAGCCGCGAAACCGAAGAAGTGGTGTCGGAGTTCATCGCCGAGCGGGCACCCGATTTACGCTACACCATCGTGAATGAGGCCGGCGCGTCGGTATATTCGGCATCGGAACTCGCCAGCCAGGAATACCCCGACCTCGACGTGACCGTGCGTGGCGCCATGAGCCTTGGCCGCCGCCTGCAAGACCCGCTGGCCGAGCTCGTGAAAATTCCACCGCAATCGATTGGCGTGGGCCAGTACCAGCACGATCTTGACCAGGCCGAACTTTCGCGTACGCTGGGGTATGTGGTCGAAGACGTCGTAAACCGCGTTGGCGTTGACGTGAACACCGCCAGCGCGAGCCTTTTGAGCTACGTTTCGGGCATCACGTCGACGGTAGCCAAAAATATCGTGGCCTATCGCGAGGAAAACGGCGCCTTCGCCGACCGCCGCGAGCTGAAAAAGGTTCCCAAGCTGGGGCCAAAGGCCTACCTGAACGCTGCGGGCTTTTTGCGCATTGCGGGCGGCAAAAACCCGCTCGATGCCACGAGCGTGCACCCCGAAAGCTACCCGGTGGCAACCGAGGTGCTCAAGCGGGCCGGCGTGTCGGCGAGCGAACTCGAGCGCGGCGGCATTCCCGATATCGAGAAGCGCGCAGGCAGCGTGGCCGAATTGGCCGGACAGCTCGACTGCGGCATTCTGACGCTCATCGATATTATCGACGAGCTGAAAAAGCCCGGCCGCGACCCGCGCGACGACGCTCCTGAAGTCGTGTTCAGCCGCTCGGCGCTTTCCATCGACGACCTTGAACCGGGCATGGAGCTGAAGGGTACCGTGCGCAATGTGGTCGATTTCGGCGCGTTCGTCGACATCGGCGTGCACCAAAACGGCCTTGTGCACATTTCGAAACTTGCCAATCGCTTCGTGAAGCACCCGAGCGATATGGTGCGCGTGGGCGACACCGTGAACGTGTGGGTAGAAAAAGTTGACCGCGACCGCAAAAAGATCTCCCTCACCATGGTGCAAGGGAAATAAACGATAAAAGGCCAGCGGACCTGCTAAACGCTGCGAGCATTGCGCAGGTTTCAGCGGAACCGAAGCGATAAAGTGCCGATCTCGCCCACCACTCCAGAGGAAAACCAAGCAAAACCAAAAGGGAGCTCCCACCAAGGAAGCTCCCCGTAATTCGTGTCCACATTCCAAGAGGCATATCTGAGCTCGGGCTCGCAGGCCGCGGCGGGCGAACATATGCCAGACCTGCTAAACGCTACGAGCATTTAGCAGGATTCGAGCAGGCAACGCATTAGCAGCCTTTCAACGCAGCCATCACGTCGGCGATGGCGTAGAGCGAGCCGAAGCAGCACACCACGCCATCGGGGCCGGCGGCTTCAACGGCGCCCTCAACCGCATTGGCAATTGACGGGCAGGCCTGCACCTGCAGGCGCTGCACGCAGTAGTCGTGTACTCCCTCGAACTCGAGCTCGCGTTCGCGAATGGCACAGGCCAGCTCGTCGGCATGCAGCGCGCGCTCGTTTTCGGGCGGCTCGGCGCAGAAGTAGCGCGCCGCCAGCGGCAGCGTGGCATCGATCATGGCCTGGTAATTCTTGTCGCGCAGCACGTTCATCACGAACGTCACGCCACCCTGCGGGAAATACTCACGCAGGCTCGCCGCCAGCACATTGGCGCCTTGCTCGTTGTGGCCGCCGTCGACAATCACCGTGGGATTGTCGCGCACCACTTCGAAGCGGCCCTGCCACACCGTGGCCTCGAGACCCGCCTTAATGGCCTCATCGGAAATCTCAAACCCACGTCCGCGCAGCACGCGGGCAATTTCGATGGCCATCACGGCATTATTCGGCTGGTAGGTGCCCGCAAGCTTCAGGCGCACATCGGTGAAGCCGTCGTAGGAAAACACCTGGTGCAGACCTTCCGCATGCGCATGAATGCGACCGAAGCGCGGCACACTCACCGGTGCGCCCACCTCGCGAGCACGCTGCATGATAACGGCCTCGGCTTCGGGTTTCTGCTTGTAGCTCACCACGGGAATGCCGGCTTTGATGATGCCGGCCTTTTCGTGCGCGATTTTGGCGATGGTGTCGCCAAGCACATGCGTGTGGTCAAGAGCGATCGAGGTAATGGCGCACACCTCGGGCACGACGACATTCGTGGAGTCGAGCCTGCCGCCCAAACCCACCTCGAGCACCACCGCCGTGCAGCCGACCTGCGCAAAGTGCAGCAGCGCCGCCGCCGTGATGAGCTCGAACGCCGTGGGCTGCTCGTCCATCTGCTCGGCCGCTTCGCGCACCTCGAGCGCCACAGCGAGCAAATCTTCATCGGAAATATCTTCGCGGTTCACCTGGATGCGCTCATTGAAGCGCAAAACATACGGCGAAGTAAACAAACCAACCTTGTAGCCCGCCGCTTGCAGAATGCCCGCGGTGAACGCGCACGTCGACCCCTTGCCGTTCGTGCCTGCCACATGCACGATGCGCAGGCGATCTTGCGGGCGGCCCAGACGCTCGAGCAGCTCTTCCGTACGATGCAGCCCCAGGCGAACATCGCGCCACGCGCCTTGCTGCAGGTACACTTTCGGGTCGAATTCTTCAGTCATGCATTAGTTCCTTTTTAAAATCGCTTTCGCTGCGTCGCGCTCAAGCTGGGCTGCGTGCGCAACGGGCCATCGATGTTCATTTCGGCACTTATTTTAAAATGAAAGCACCGTTAGGTGAGCGCATAGCGAGCCAAAGGCGAGCGATAGCGAACCGTGGCCCATCACGCACGCAGCCCAACCCGAGTGCGACGCTCTCCCCCTACCCTTTCAGCAGCTCGCCCAAGCGACGAAAATCGGCTTCGATGGCGACCTGCTTCGTGGGGTCGTACAGCGCCGCCGCAGGGTGATACACGGGGAACACCTTGAAGCGCCCCGCCATGGTCACCTGTCCATGCAAGCGCGTGATGCCGCGTTCGGTTTTCAGAATGAACTTCGTGGAGAAGTTGCCCATGGTCACGAGGAATTCCGGCCCGATGGCGCGCACTTGATCGCGCAAATACGGCGTGCACGTGGCAATTTCATCGGGATGTGGGTCACGATTCGACGGCGGGCGACACTTCAGCACGTTAGCGATGAACACCTCATCGCGCGAAAGACCCGCAAGCGCCAGCAAATCGGTAAGGTAATGCCCCGCGGCGCCCACAAACGGACGCCCCTGCAAATCTTCGTTTTTGCCAGGCGCCTCGCCAACGAGCATCACGCGGGCGGCAGGGTTGCCAAACCCCGGCACCACATTCGTGCGACCTTCGCACAAAGCGCACCGGCGGCACTGGCCAATAACGCCTTCGATATCGGCCAGAAGTTGGGCGGAATCCTCGCCTTCCTTCGCTTGCACCGTTGCAAAATGGCTGTTCACTATAGCCATGGCGCCCTCGCCTTCTTTAGCGCGTGTAAACCTTAGGCATGCGCAAACCGAACGCGCAGCACAGCTCATGCGGAATGGTTCCGATTTGTTCCGCCATGTCGTCGATTGAGATGCGCGCGCCACCCTGGGCGCCCACAAGCAGCACCTCATCGCCAATTTGGGGGTCGAGACGCGGACGCGTACCGCGGCTGCGCATATCGATCTCAAACATGCACTGATCCATGCAGATATTGCCCACCTGGTTGCAAAGCTGGCCGTTGTAAATAACCTGGGCGCGGCTCGAAAGCGCACGGTTGTAGCCGTCGGCATAACCAATGGGCAGCGTGCAAATCTTCACGCTGCCAGTAGAGCGATAGTGCAAACCGTAGCTCACGCCCTCGCTCATGGGAGGCTGGCTCACGTTGGTGATGCGCGCGTGCACGCTCATGGCCGGGTGTAAATCGAAATAGCCCACCGTTTCGGGGCACGGGTGGAAGCCATACAGCGAAATACCAAAGCGCGCCATATCGAGATGCGTATCGGGGTAGCGCAGAAGTGCTGCGGAGTTCGCACAATGCACGATGCCTGGGTTAATGCCTGCCACACGCATGTCAGAGATGGCCTCGGTGAAGCGGCGGAACTGCATGTTGAAGTCGAGCGTCTCGGGGCAGTCGGCCGTAGCGAAGTGGGTGAACGTGCCCACATGCTCAAGCGCGCGGTGGAAGCTGATTTGACGCACGAACTCGACCGCTTCGTCAAAGCGCACGCCAATGCGGTTCATGCCGGTGTTAAGCGCCAGATGGAACGGAGCGCGCAGCCCATGCGCGTCGGCCGCCTCGCCATAGGCGACAGCGAACTCGGCCGTGTATACGCTCGGCATGATGTTATAGTTCAGAAGCAGCGGAATGGCGGCCTCGGGGGGCTCGGAAAGCATGAGCACGGGCGCAGTAATGCCCGCCTCGCGCAGCTTAACGCCTTCCTGCACCGTCGCCACCGCAAGATAGGCGGCGCCGGCAGAAAGTGCGGTTTTCGCAACCTCAACCGAACCATGACCGTAGGCGTCAGCCTTCACGACGGCAAGCAGGCGACACCCGGGTTTCAGGCGGCGCTTGGCCACGGCGATATTGTTGCGAATGGCGCCCAGGTCGACCTCAACCCATGACCAACGGCGCTCGTTTTCGGCGATTTCAGCCAAGCGCTCAGGCGAAAAATCGTTCGCATTCGCAGCTGCGCGAGAACCCAGGGGCGTCACATCGCGCAGCAAGCTCGAAACGTCCTGCTGCTTGGCGGGTCGACTTCCGCCCACCTGCGCACCGAATGCATTGAATCCGTTCATAGAGGCTGCTCCTCTTTCATATCCCATTAGTACTTGTAGGATACCGCGCGAAAGCGCGTGCTGGGTAAACGTTTTCGAAAACCAGCCCATGCACAAAGAGAAACGCCCCGTTCGAACGGGGCGCCCTACCCAAACGCGGAGCACACGGCTATTCCGCCTTTTTCTGTTTGCGATTGTCGGTGACGTAAATTCCCACGCGCACTTGTTTCCATGGATCGGCCTTTTTGTCGACCTGCATAATGCGGCATTCAAACACGTTGGCATGGCCGAAACGCAACAGCTGCGCGATGGTAGCGTTGCTATCGCCGGGGACGTAGCCAAGATGCACACCCTTGCGGTAAATCGCCACGGCATCGGGGTCGTGCGGATTGTCGGGTTCGGCTATGAGTTCGAGCTTCTTGCCGGGCTTAAGTTTCTTGAGCGCCAACGCGCCATCGTGGTATTGAAACCCCGCGATAAAGAACGACTGCATGATTTTTGACGGCTCATACATGGTTTCCTCCTATCGATTCACCTGATAGGAACGATGCTAGCCAGTTTCATTCACATGCGTGTACAGCGGAATGGACAGAACTGGCCAAATTGCACGCCGCATACAACACGAGGGCCACGCCCAATCGGATGTGTCCCTCGCCCCATCTTGCTCTTGCTGCCATGCGCTACGCACTACCCCAAAGAAAGGAAGCTCATAGCCAATGCCACCATAGCCTCTTTCTCGTCGGCCTTCGACTCGGCGGTCATGATGGTGAGCGCGACCAACGCGCTGTCGGAAATACGCTTGGCGCCATCGGCCCACAACGCATCGTTCATGTTCAAGAAATACAGGAAGAGCGCGGCGGCGATGCGCTTGTTGCCGTCGTGGAACGAATGGTTCTTCACGACGAAATACAGCAGGTTCGCGGCCTTTTCCTCGAGAGTCGGGTACATCTCCTGCCCGCCGAAGCCCTGGTAGATCGCCGCGATGCTCGAGCGGAAGGAGTCGTCCTTCTCGACGCCGAACAGGTCACTGTCGCGCGAGAACTTCATTGACGCGATAAGGCTTCGGCATTCGTCGTAATTAAGCACGTACGTCGCCGCGCGGCCCTTCGGCTTCGCGATTCGCCGATGGTCGTAGTCGTCGAGCAGATCGAGCGCGCCTGTGTACGCTTTGACGACCGAGAGTATGTCTCTCGCTTCGAGCGAGCTCGGGATGCGGTCCATGACCTGGACGATTTGCCCTAACTGCGCAAGGCGACGCTTGTTTGCTGCGTAGCCATCAAGCACATATTGTCGCAGCACGCCTGTCGCCCATCGACGGAATTCGACGCCGCGCTTTGATTTCACGCGATAGGCGACCGAAATGATGGCATCAAGGTTGTAGAACGCGACCGGCTTGTCCGAATTTGCAATGTGCAAATAATGCACATTGCCTTCTTCGAGGATTTCCCCTTCCCTAAAAATATTAGAGATATGGCGGGAAATCACCGACCTGTCTCTCCCGAAAAGCGCCGCCATCTGCTCTTTCGTCAGCCATACCGTTTCGCCGTCGAATTCGACATTGAGCTTTACCTGATCGTCTTCCGATTCGAACAGCACAATCTCGTTTTCCATCTCGCCTCCAACCCGCGTCGTTTATAGCCAAACGTTTGTTCGTATTATAGCATGCAGGCAGACCCTATACCACGAGCTAATAAAACAGCAACCATCAGTAGGTGCCTTTTGTTCCACGAGATAAGGCGCTAAAAAAACGGGGGCGCCATATGGTGCCCCCGTTCTCTCGCGTATTTTTCAGCCTAGCCGTTCTTGCGGGCGTACAGCTTGTTGTTGGTGTCGAGCCAGGTCTCGACCGTACCGGTGTCGAAGCCGTCTTCGTCGGAAATGACGACAGCGTACATTTCCTCTTCGGCGAGCACCGCATCAAGCGCGTCGGTGAGCTGAATTTCGCCACCCACGGTAGGCTTGGCGTCGGCCAGAAGCTCCATAACGCGAGCCGAAAGCAGGTAGCGGCCGAACACCGAGAGGTTCGACGGAGCATCCTCAAGCGCCGGCTTCTCGACCAGGCTGTTCACCTTCCACACGCCGTCTTCGCCTTCGACGGGAGCGCCGTCGATAATGCCGAAGCGATGCACCTGCTCGTCGGGAACGGGAAGCACGGCAATCACGCTCGCGCCGCCGTGCGCGCGAGAAACCTCGAGCATGCGCGGGCAAACGTTGTTGTCGGGCACGATGACGTCGCCCAAAAGCACAAAGAACGGCTCATCGGCGGTTTTTTCGGCCGCACAGTGAATCGCATGGCCCAAGCCCAGCGGCTCGTCCTGGTAAACGTAGGAAACGTTGAGATTGCCAACGCGCTCGACCTCGTCGGCGTAAGCATCTTTGCCGCGAGCGCGCAGCGTTGCCACGAGCTCCGGGTCGGGCGAGAAGTGCTTCTCAATGGACTTCTTATCGCGGCTGTTCACGATAACGACCTCATCGGCACCCGATGCCAAGCCCTCTTCGACCACATACTGAATAACCGGGCGATCGACCACAAGCAGCATTTCTTTCGGCTGAGCCTTAGTGGCGGGAAGGAAGCGCGTGCCCATGCCCGCAGCGGGAATCAAAGCCTTCAACGTACATCTCCTATCTGGGAAAACGACGCGCCGCACACGGCGGCCCGTTCGATTGCGTGGGTGTATTGTACGACACTTGAACGCCGAGCGGGAAAAGCCCAAAAAGGCTGCACGCCAGCGCGAACGAGCACCGCCGCGAATGAACACCGCGCACCTCATCGCCAAGCGCACCCTTGCCTCCGAGAAAGAAAAAGCGGCAGGCGTCCGTAGCACCCACCGCTCCAATCTCACATACGCAAAAAACCAGGCCAGCGCACTATTTCTTCGCAGCAAGCAACTCTTCGACATGCTCTTCAAGCGCGTCAAGCTTCTTTTCGGTGTTCTTCAACTTCAAGGTGGTCATGATCACATACACCATGAGAATCGCGAAGATAAGTGCATAGGCGGCGATTACGTACGGCGCACCGCCAAGCACGGTGGAATAGATTTCAGAAAGAACAGGATTCATTTAGTCCTCCAATGCGTCGGAAAGGCGGGCGACTTTGTCTTGCATGATTTGGGTGCGCAGGCGCAGGCGGTACAGGCCGAACGCGATGAGCATCATGCCGAACAGCGACAGCAAGAACGGCAGCAGCATGTCGGGCGACAGGCCCGAATCGGTGCGGAAAATAACCGGGTGCACGCTCGAGGGAATGATGCGCGTAATCATGAAGCAGATAGGCACATCCACGCAAATCAGAATGCCAAGCACGGCCGAATAGGTCGCGCGGCGTTCGGGGTCTTCAACGGCGTTGCGCAGAATGAAGTACGCGAAAACCATGAGCATCAAAATGAAGTACGTGGTAAGACGCGGCTCCCATGTCCACCACACGCCCCACTCGAAGCGCTCCCACAGTTCACCGCTGGCCATAACGCACAGCACGAAGACGAGCGCGACTTCCATGCAGATGCGCGAACGCACATCATAGCAAGCGCGTTTGGTCATAAGGAATCGAACGCCGTAGAACGCAGAGAACATCACCGCGGCGAAACTCGAAATGGCCACCGGCACGTGCCAATAGAAGATCTTCTGCGAGATGAGCAGCTTATTGGCCACCACGGTTCCCGCGATAACCTGCGGCTCGCTCACAGCCGCGCCGTTGACGAGCGGCGCCAACGTGAACGTGAGCACGAAGCCCGCAACGGCGAGCAGCGTGCCCACCGCCATCATCCAAGGCACGGCAGCGTCAAGCTTGCCACCAACCTTGGGTTCCTTAAACGGTTTGTCGGTCATGTCACCAACCCTTCCTCGTATGCTTTAAGCAACGTATACCATCTATTCGTATCCTGCCAGGGCTTCGGTTTGGCTCGGAGGGCCCGGCCAAGGCCACGGCTCGCTACCGCTTCGCCCTTCGGGCTTCGCTACGCGCTCGCCTGACTTCGCTTAACGAAAAGACGAAGAACGCGTTTGAGCTCAGACGACCTTCGCCGGGCCCTCCGAGCCAAACCGAAGCCCGACGTCAATGCACTTCCTGGCTTCAGAAAAGCCCGCGCGGGGCCACACACGACCCCCCCAACGATTTAAGCGCTCACGACGAAGTCGTAAAGCACCCACGACACCAAAATCATGATGACGTCGTAGCCCCCCGCCAAAGCCATTGACGTGGTGAACGTCTCCATCACTTCCTCGCCGCCAACCAACACGCCCGTGGTCGCCGAAACGCACGCCCACAGAAGCGGAAACATAAGCGGAATGAACAACACCGCGAGCATCACATCTTTGCCGCGCGTATTGATGGTGATGGTTGAAAGCAGCGTGCCAATGCCTGCGATACCGATGGTGCCCACCAAAAGCGGTGCGAACATGAGCGGCCACGTCTCGGCGGCACCCACCGTTCCCAAGAAAAAGAAGAAGAACAGAGGCACGCAAATAACCTCGACGATCAGCAAGAACACCAAGTTCGCCGTGGCCTTCGCCAAGAAAATCACGGAGCGGTCCATGGGCACGAGCAAAATGCTCTCCAAGCAGCCGTTTTCTTTCTCATGAGAAAACGAGCGGTTCAACCCCAGCAGACTCGTGAACAATACCACGACCCACAAAAGGCCGCCCGCCATTTGCTGAATGTCGAGCTCGCTTCCCGCCTGAGCAAGCGAGGCACCATACACCACGAGCACGAGCAGGGCATACAGGCCCATGGACGTGATCATTTCCTTGGTGTGCAGCTCCTGGGCGAGGTCTTTGCGCAAGAGCGCCTTGTAATGCGCCCAGGTTGAGGGCTTTTTCATTTCAACGGCCACTTACGCCACCCCCATTCCCACGGTCTCGCGATAGAGCTGGCGGAACTGTTCGAAATCGATGTCTTCCTTAGGCGCGTAGCTCACCACGCGACCACGCGCGAGCACGAGCGCATGCGTGCACACGTCAAAACCCTTCTGCAAATCGTGGCTCACCATGATGAAGGTTCGCCCGTCGCGCAGCTGCTCGATGAGCCCGTCGAAAATCTCGACTGCATGGGGATCAAGACCGGCGTAGGGCTCGTCAAGAAACACCACGTCGGGGTCGTTCATCAGGGCACGCGCGATGGAAAGGCGCTGCGTCATGCCGCGCGAGAAGGTGCGCACCACGTCGAAGCGGCGATGGTCGAGTTCAACTGCGCGCAGAAGCTCGCGCACGCGCTCCTCGGCGTTCACCACGCCATAGAGCTGCGCGGTGAACATGAGGTTCTCCATAGCCGTAAGATCGGGATACAGCATGGGGTTGTGCGAGATGAGCCCAATGTGCTCGCGCACCTTATCGGGTTCTTCTTTCGCATCGAACCCCGCCACAAGCGCCGTGCCCGACGTAGCGCGAGAAAGCGTGGCAAGCGTGCGCACGAGCGTGGTTTTCCCAGCGCCGTTCGGCCCGAAAATCGAAAGGAACGCACCTTCAGGCACCTCGATTGACACCTTGTCGAGCGCCTTGCGGTCGCCGAACACCTTCGTGAGCTTTTTCGTTTCAATGGCGTTTGCCATAGCTGCCGCCCTACGCTTCCGCCGTTGCCGCCGGCCTGGTCGCCGTCGCGGTTTCGGCCGCGGCATCGGTCGCCGCCTCGGCAGCGCTTTCGGCCTTGCTCGCGGCCTGTTCCGCACAAGCCTCGCCCGCAGCCGATTCCGCACGAGCATCGCCCTTGGCAGTTTCGGCTTGCGCCTGGGCTGCATCCTTCACCTTATTGGAGGGCTTGCGACGGCCGAATGCGCCAAGGCCGGTGCCAATAACAAGCATCGCAAAGCCGACCCATACCCAACTGATGAGCGGGTTCACGCGCACGTCCATCGACAGCTGGCCGGCATCGTTCACGCCGCGGTACACCACGAACAAGTCTTCCATGGGGAAGCTGATCACGCTCGCGTTGAGCTTGGTCTGTTGCGTAGCCGACTGAAGCGTCACCGAAGGCGACACGGTGTCAATGTAGCTGCCGGAATTCGTGTCGTACACCTCAAACTGGGTGCAATAATCGATCTGCTTGCCGTTCGAGGTCTGGTTCACTTCGTTGTTCGCATAGCGAAGCTCGTAGTTTTCAATCGTGAACGTGCCACCCGTGTTGGCATCTTGGTCGAAATCGACATAGCCGACCTTCTCGGTCACATACATCGACGAGCCAATGAGGCCCACCAAAATGACGGACATCGCGAGGTGCGTGATGTAGCCGCCGAAACGCGGGGCGTCGGCCGCGAGGCTCGCGAAAAACGCCGCCACCGGGTTTTTGCCCGTGGCCTTTGCGCGTGCGCCAACCGTGCGACCAATGAGGAACAGCGTGTTGAAGAACAGCAAGCTCGCCACGGCGAAGCCCACCACAGCGATGCCGTTGTAGTACCACACGGGGCCTTCCGAGGCGAGTTCTTCAGCCTCGGTGCCGCCCGCCTGAATAATGGCGTCATACGCCGGGTAGAGCGTGGTCACGAAATACGACATAAGCCCGACGAACAGCACAACCGCGCACAATGCGGGAATGCGCGCCTTCTTCCAGAACGTCTTGGGGTCGGTTTTCACCCAAGAAAGCAGCGGGCACACAGCGATGATCGCGCAGTACACCACGCCAAGCGGGCGCGCGATGGCGTTGTACGTGCCAGCAGACAGGCTCTGGCCGCCAAACGGCAGCCACGAAGGCAGTGCGCTTGCCACCGTGAGGTAGCACAGAATCACCGTGAACACGATCATGATCACGTTGTTGAAGTAATACGCGGCGTCACGCGAGGCGAACGATTCCATAACGTCGTTCTCGCCGGGGCAGAAGCTTTTCCAGCGAATGAACAGGCCAATAATACCCACAAGCATCGAAACCGCGATAAGGCCGCCGAAAAGCACGAGCGACACGGGGTCGCCCTCAAAGGCGTGCACCGATTGCACGATGCCCGAGCGCGTGATGAACGTGCCGGTAATGACGAACGCGAAAGTGATGCACGCGCACATAATCGACCAGCGCTTAAACGCGCCGCGCTTGCGATACACGGTGAAGCTGTGCACAAGCGCGAGCGCCACGCACCACGAAAGCAAGCTGGCGTTTTCCACGGCATCCCAGCCCCAGTAGCCGCCCCAGCCGAGCACGACATAGGCCCACACGCAGCCAAGGCCAATGCCAATGCCCAAGAACAGCCACGAAATCATAGCGAAGCGACTCGAGCGCTCGACCCATTTCTTCGAAGGGTCGTTCACGATGAGCGCCGCGATAGCGTATGCAAACGGAATGGTAAGACCCGCATAGCCGATGAACAGCGTAGGCGGGTGAATGGCCTGCGCCCAGTGCTCAAGCAGCGGGTTCATGCCTTGCATGGAGCCCGTGTTCGTGAGACGGCCCGAGGAATCGATATAAGGCGCGGCGGTCGCGGTGAAGGGCATGTTGCTTTCGGAGAAGAGCATGACCGCCACAAACGCCACGAGCACGAGGCCCGATACGAGCAGCGCCATGCAATCGATGGGCTCGTCGTGCTTCATCACGCGCACGGCCACAGCCACGTTGAAAGCCGAAATGAGCCACGCCCACAGCAGAAGAGAGCCTTCGCGGCCGGCCCACAGGCCCGCAAAGCGATAGAGCACGCCGAGCGCGCCTTCCGCCTCAGAATGCTCGAGCAGCACGTATTCGATAGAGAAGTCGCCCGTCATGAAGCAGAAGACGAGCAGGCCGCAGCAGAACGTGAGGGCGACGAACGCAAGAATATGCGCCACGGCGCCCGCCCATGCGAACGTGTCGGCCGAAGATGCGCGGCGAGTGCCGCGAAGCGCCTGCGAAGCGAGCAGGCATACAGAGCCAATGGCAACGCCAGCGAAGGCGATGACCAAGCCGAATAAACCAAAAGTAGACACGCTTTAACCCTCCTGCGCGACGTCGGTAGCTTTGAATGCGCCAGAAGCCTCCAGCGAGCCCGTAACCACGACCGAGGTGCCATCGGCGATGCCGTCGGCAAGCGCACCGTCGTAATCGACCGCGATCTCGCGCGAGGCGTCGCTGGCGTCAACAACAACGAAGCGCGGCTCGCCGCTTTCTGCGGCCGAGGTAAGCGTACCAGCCTTCACGGTGCCTTTGAGCTTCACAGTGGTGTTGATGATAGAGTCACCATAGTCGAGCAGGCTCGTCACGCTCAGCGCGTCGGTAGCGCTTTCGTACTTTGAGGGGCACTTCGTCACGAGCTCGCTGCACACGAGCTCAAGGCCGCCTTCGCCCTCGACGATTTTGCCCGTGCAAATGGCGGTCACGCCATTGCCGAACGTCGAAGAGGCCGCGCCGTCATAGCTCACGTGGAGCTTCTGGGCCGGGTCGCCCCCATCGGGATCGTAAATGTCGAACGTGAGCACGCCGTCAACCGTGGCAAACGAGTTGTCGACCACGTTGCCGGAAACCTGCACGCGCTCGCCGGCAAGGTCAGATTCCAGGGCGTCTTTCACCGAAATGGTTTTCGCCGCGCCGCTCGAGCCAACAATGGCCAGAACAATCGCGAGCACCACAACGATGACGCCCGTGACCACAATGAGCCTGCGCTTCATTTTGGAGTTCATTTACTTCGCTCCTTTTCCATGCGGCGCTTCCTCGCCGCTCCCCTTGCGCGCACGCGCGCGCCCGTAACTCAATAAAGCCCCATCGGGCATTGCGGCCCCACACCAAAAAAGAGCAGGGCATTCCTACTTTAAAGAATACAAAAAAGGACCCGCCAAAAAATGGCAGGTCCTTTTGTTCCATGGCGCTTCAGGAAACTACGCAGATTGCAGTACCCAAGGCGTTGTAGCCAATAAAAACGTCAAACTAGAGAGTCTGAACCTTCTTGGCGTCGGTCGCGGAGAGCCAGCCCTCCGGGATAGGAGCGTCGCTGTGGCAGCTGGAGCAGTAGTTCACAGACTGCGCATGGCCCTTGTGGCACTGAGTGCAAGAGTACTCGCCGTGCTGGGCGACATGCGGGTTGCGGGTGCTGGACAGGTCGGCGGTCAGAGCCACGAGGTCGTCGCGGGTCATGACGGAACCGTCAGCGTTGGTGTGGCAGCCGGAGTTCAGGCAGAACTCATCGTCTTCAGCGCCACGAGCAGCAACGAGCTCGCTGATGTCGCGGGTCTCGAGGACGGTTTCGCCCTGCTTGTTCTCGCCAGCGACCTCATAGTTGCCGCTAATCCAGTTCATGCCCTCGGTGACCTGCTCGGTAATGACAGGCTGATGGCAGCCGAGGCAGGTGGTGCCAGCTTCGGTCTTGTGCAGGTAAGCCATCATGGAATTCTTCTGATCCTCAGAAGTAAGCTCGTTACCATACTTGTCGTAGTTACCGGAATCGTAGGTCTCGAGGTACGCGTCCATCGGGGTGTGGCAGATGGCGGCGCAGAAGCTCGGCTGCTCATGCCAAACCCAGAAGCCCGCACCAGCGGCCACAATCACAACAGCAACGACACCGACGACGACGGGCCACTTCTTCTTGCCCTTCTTGGCGGCTTTGGTATCCGCAGCTTCGGTCGTTTCAACCTTCTCTTCTTCAGCCATGGATACCCCCTTTCTTTCTTCTTTCCTTCACTTCCCCGTATTCCGTGTACAAGTTGGAGGGGATGCCAAAGCATCTTGGTAAATCTGTACACGAAATACTTCGGAAAACTTTAGCACAGTTCGCCGAAAAACCGCCGAAAAAGCCCTCACCCATTTGGGGGGGAAATTACAACAAATTACGTATATGAGGCCGTTTTTGCCTCGTCTGCAAGGTACGAAATGCCGATTTACTAAGTATTTTGACGTAGCCGGCGCCTCAATGACTGCGTTCGTTTGCTTTAGTAGCGTTTTTGCTTCATTTGTGAAACAACATCGTTTGACCATTTTCCCTACACTACACGGCGCGGCTTCGACGCGCAACAAAGCACGAAAAAAGATGCCGACGTTTTCAAATATCGTCACGGTCAGGAATCGCATCGTTCGGCACACGCCGAGCGCGCCGGGTTCTGGAAGCAGGGACTCTAGCTCTTCTCACCAAGTCGATATCCGCAGCGCCAAACGGTTTTCAGGTATTGCGGCGACGAAGGATCGGGCTCTATTTTCTCGCGAATGCGGCGCACATACACCGAAATGCCAATGGCAGATTCGAGATATTCCGGCCCCCAAATCTCGCAAATGAGATCGGCCTTGCTATACACGTCACCCGGATGGCTCGCGAGCACGGCCATGATGCGTGCCTCATTCGGCGTGAGCTCCACTTTCTCTCCGGCAACGCACGTTACGCCCGTATGCACGTTCACCGACAGCTCACCGATAGCAAGCTCTTCGTTGCGCGGAGTGTCGACGCCATTTGGCGCGCACGCAAAGCTCACCCGACGCGCGCGGCGCAGAAGCGCGCCAACGCGAAGCCTCAGCTCGTCGCCGCTGAAAGGCTTCACCAAATAGTCATCAGCGCCTACGGAATATCCGATGCGTTTATCGACCATGTCGCCTTTCGCCGTAAGGAACAGCACCGGTACCGCCTCGTCTTGCTGGCGAATACGCTCGCACACCTGAAAACCGTCGAGCACGGGCATCATCACGTCAAGGATAACCACGTCGGGCCGGCGCCTCGCGAAATGCTCGAGCGCATCGGACCCGTTTACCGCGCGCACGCATGAAATCCCATCGCGCGCCAGCATGAGCATCACAGCACTCGCCGCGCTCTCGTCGTCTTCGGCCACAAGCACAAGCGGGCCCGCGTCGGACACCGCCCCGCATGTCTGATTTATCACAGGTCTCCCCCTCGCCTACTTCGTCAATCTCAAATTCATCAAGCGGCAACCTAACGGTGAATACGCTGCCACGGCCCACCTCGCTTTCGACCGAAACTTCGCCGCCCATCATATCGGCGAATTTCCGCACGATGGAAAGCCCCAAACCCGTGCCGCCCTCGCTGGTCGTCTCGGAACCAGGCGCGCTCACGAAACGATCGAACACATAGGGCAGCTGGTCGGCGGAGATACCGCACCCCGTGTCGCTTACCGAAATCGAAAGTACTCCCTGTTCATACGAGAATTCCAGACGTACTGCGCCGCCGGCAGGCGTGAAGCGCAGCGCATTGTTCACTAGGTTCACCACGATGCGGCGTAGCACCTCGGCGTCGGCGCGCACAACAGGAACGCCTGGCGCAACCGTCGTCGAAAACGCGACGCGCTTGCGCTTGGCGAGCGGCCCCATAGTCGATGAAACCTGTCCCACCAGGTCGTATACATCAAGCTCGCCGCTTGCCGGAGCAAGCGTACCGGCTTCAAGCTTCGCCGTATCGAGCGCATTATTGATCATGTCAAGCAACACGCGTCCATTGATCTCGACCTCTTGCACCAGCTCTAGTTCCTCTGGGTCAGCTTGGCGCTTCACGCTACGCTCCTTCCACAGCTCGGTGAATGCGAGGATTGACGACAGCGGCGTTTTCAACTCGTGAGTAATAATGGTAAGGAAGTTTGACTGGTCTTCGGATTCGCGCCTCAGCTTCTCGTTCTCGTCGATCATGGGCGCGGCGATCCACCGGCGCAGACCCCAAGCGAGAATCGCCGTAACGCACGCCATGAGCACGCAAAAGAACACCACCGTCGATGCAAGGTTTTCGCGTGCGTCGGCCACGATGGCATCAAGTGGCATGGTGATGCTCACCGCGCCCGCCACATCGCCTTCGGCCATGCCTTCCATCACGTAACCCGTGATGTCTTTCTCGCCGGCCGGCTGGCCGTGGCACTGTAAGCAGCCGCGGTCAATCGTGAGCTTCGACAGGTAGCGAAACGTCACCGATTCGCCGTCCTCGACCACTTCGTAATATTCGGTCGCATCCCCCAACGCGAAACTAGCAAGCGCCTGCGCCTCGAACGCATCGGGTTCATCGTCGAGCGAGCGCGGATTATCGCGCACGTAGCGGATGGAGTAGTCGGACTGCTCGGAAAAGCGCTTAGCGATGTTTTTGCCTGCGACTGAACAATACACGTCTTTGAAATCGAGCTCGCCATGCGAGTAGTTGATGCGGTCCTGAATCGAATCGATGTAATCCCACGACGCGCCAGCCTCGGCGGCCAGCACACGGGCCTCGGCGAGCGCACGGCGCTCGTTTTCGGAGTTCTGCGACTCATAACTATAGTAAAGATATACACATAGCACCACGAAGGCAACCACGGCCGTGCACACCGCGAACTGGAAGATCGATTTCTTGATGCGAGAATTCATCGCCGCTCCCCTTCTGCGCAGCACATGCGCAAACGCGCCCCTACCGTCCCACGTCTCCTGCATGATAACGCACGCAAGCCCGCTCTTTTCGAGAGCGGGCTATTGCGCCCAGCGCCTTATCGGATTCGCCGAAAGGGAGGGGCAAAACGCTGGTTTAAGAGGAAGAGCTATGCCAGAGATGCCATGGCGTCGTCGATCAAGGCGTTGGCTTTGTCGAGCAGCTCGTTGCACTCGGCTCCGTTCATCGCAGCCATTTCTCCAGCCGTCTTCTCGCCCTCATCGGTCGTAGCAAGCTGGAAAAGATAGTACACATTCGCCGTGTTGTAAGCATCCTTAGCGGCATCAAGGGTCGCCTGGTCTTTCGAGGATGAAGCAACGGCAGCAGCAAGAGCGTCATGGAAACTCGCAAGCTTCTGCTTGGTTTGCTCCTGTCGAGCACCCAAATCCGCCATCTTGCCCTTCACGAACGAGACCATGGCATCAGCCCCATCGATTCCCTGGGCCTTATGGCAGGTGAGGCATTTTTCAATAGCATCAGGATTCTCGAGCGGAGAAACGGTCATGTTGTGGCTCGTATATTCGGTTCCGTCGCTCGACGTGGCCTTAGGCATGTGGCAATCGGTGCAAGTGAGGCCCATATTCTGGTGCGTGCTGTTCTGGAGCATCTCCACAGCGCTGCACGCATCGGTCAGGTAGAGCACAGTGTCGATCTCGGAATCATAGTAAGGCACTCCCACCATACCAGCGGCGATGTCGGTCGAGGTCACGTTGTTCTGCGACCAGTATTCCTTCATGGCTTTCAGCATGCTGTCGGGGTCGTAGCCGTATTTGTACTGGTCGATGCCCTTGTTGGCATCCTCCATGTACGCCGTGCCCGGGAACATGGCATGGCACTGACCGCACACGTAGTCACTTTCCGGGAACAGGTCTTTGGCACTTGCGCTCGTGGCATCACCGTAGGCGTTGCCGCCCTTAACCACGCCCTCACCTGGGTCACCAACATGGCAGTTCGTGCAGTTCGACCACTCCATTTGGTGATTGCTCGCGTTATCGGCAAGAATGCCCTCGCCCTTCTCGGCGTATTCGGCATTGAAGTCGTCACGGGCATGGCACGACGCGCACGCCACGGGCGCATCTTCGGCGCCAAATGCCATGGTGCAAGCTCCAGCAAACGCCTCGTAGGTATGAGCCATACGCGATTGCATGTAGGAATCGCCCTCGAGCGGATAGGTGGATACCCATTCGCCAAGCGACTTCTTTACGACGGTTGTATCTTGTTGCTGAGTCGCGTCGCTGGCCTGCTGCGTGGTCGGCGAGCAGCCGATGCAGCCGGCGACCACAACGGTCGCGATGGCGGTCACGGCAATCGCGAGCTTGCGCGTTTTCGTTTTTTTCATTTTCGTTGACCCCCTTCTTGTTCGATTTGGGCGCTTGACCAAGAACTCCACGCCCTCCACGGCGAAATCGTTGCCAACGTCAATGCGAAAGTCGCCCGTGAAAGTTCCTTATTCGCATTCTAAGGGCGACATTTCACGCAACACAAATTGCAATCGGGAGCCAATTGTTGCAATTTCGCAATAGTTGGAAAATACGTGCGCGAACGTAGGAGGCGCGGCCGCGAAAAAAGAAGGGGGGTCTTGGGCGAGCATGGCGAGGCATACGCCGACGAGCGCATCGCGACGTTTCTACCAGCCAAAGCCGCCTGGCTGCAATTAGAAAAAGGAGAGCCCGTGTAGGCTCTCCTTCCGGGAAGGGTTTTAGGGTTCGCTTGACGCTATTTAGCCAAGTCTTTGCCGAGCAAATAGCCGTACGTGATGCAACGGCCGTGGCTGTTGCCCGCAACGTTAATCGGGTAATCGACAGCGGTAATATCGCCCATGCAATTGCCGAGCGCATACAGACCCTTGATCGGCTTGCCGTCAGCGTCGAGGCACTCAAAGTTGATGTCGGTCTTCAAGCCGCCCGTCACAGTAAGCAGCGCCGGACCAACCTTCAGCGCGTAGAAGGGGCCTTCCTTGACCGGAGTCAGGAACACCGGCTTTTTGTAGTAGTCGGTATCCTCGCCCGCCTCGCAATGCTTCCGCCACAGGGAAAAGCCCCACAAGCCCCGCTCCGAGCGATAGCAAAACGCCGACCGCAACCAGCGTTTGCCAAGACGATGGCATTCCAGGTGCAACTGCCCACGCACGTCATGAATCGCGAGATATCTCCTACAACTCAAGATGTCTCGGCGGCGCGAACCCAATTTTAAGGGCCGAATGCGGACATACATCCACGCATTTCCCGCACAGCATACAATCACCTGCCGCCACTCGGTCGGCCTCGCCGGCGAGCACCGCATCCAAAATCTCGGGATCACACAGACACGCCGCCTGGCATGCGCCGCAATGCACGCACAAATCATGGTCGATCTTCACGCTCACCAAACCCACGCAACCGAGCGTTTCATACATGCCGCCAAGAGGGCACAACGCGCGGCACCACACGCGGTGCGCCCAGAATAGCTCCGCAAACACGATTGCCACCAACGTGAAGACCCCCGCAAACGAGCCGAACAGCACGGCCTTGTTCACGGCGCTTATGGGATTCACCAATTCGAACACGGGCACGCTGCATACTGCGGAAAGAGCAAGCACCGCCGCCGCGATTCCGACCTTCGCCTTGCGCGGAACCGCGCGCTCGCGCACCGCAATGCCCAATTTGCCGCGAAGCCAATCGACAAACTCGCACAGCAGGTTCACCGGACACGCCCAGCCGCAAAAAGCGCGCCCGCGAACCACGCCGTAAGCCGCCAAAACAGGAAGCGCCCAAGCAAGACCGGCAAAAGCAACGCTTTTCGCCGTCGCCGCAACCTGCAGCGCAGCGAAGGGGTCGAGCAAATCGAGTCCGAACAAATGCGACGACGAGAGACTTCCCCACCAAGCAAACCCACTCGGCGTCGCAAGAGGCTCTTCGGGAGAAGAAAAGCCCAACCCCAAAGCACTCCAGCCCGCCGCGGAAAGCGGCACGAAGAAAAGAATCGCTACGACAATTTGGACCACGCGGCGCGCAATCGTCCAATGCCCCTTACGCTTCTTTGCCACGGCAAACCTACTTCCCCAAGTTATCGTCTTCGAAATTGGCGTAAACAAGATCGACGCCACGAACCGTATCGATGTTCACAAAATCGCTCGCGATACGATGGCTTTCATCGATACCATCGGCCTCCACGGTCACCACCACTTTGCCTTGCTTTGCGTCAATGCCATGCACTTCCACGCCATCGCGCATGGAAAGCTCGGCGGCAACGGCGTCGCACGCCTCGGGAGCGCATTCAACAATCAAACTTGAAATAGTCATCGGAATCCCCCTCAAACATGACCCATCAATAGCTCAGCAATGAAGGCCCCACACATTTCTCCGCACGTTTCGGCCCTCCGAGGCTCCCAAGCGAACGCTAATCGTCAAGCCCTTCCTGCCCGGTTTCCACTTCGGCCTCTTCATAGGTCGCGTCGTCGCCGAGCTTCTTGTTCGGATCAACCGAATGGCAGCTGCGACATTCGTTGCGAATGGGATCGAGCTCGAATGTCGACGGGTCGTTGTTCACGTAGTGGCCATTCGGCATGGCAACCGCATTTTTTGCCGTAGGATTGCCCTGCACGCTGGCACCGTGGCATCGATAGCACTTATACGCCGTGCGATCGACGTATTTCTGGTGCTGTGCCGGCATGAGCTTCGGCGTGGTTTCGGTGCCGGCAACCGCATTAGACGGCTCGGGCTGCTGAGTCGCACAACCCGCACCCGCCACGCAGCCAACAGCCAACGCGACGGTCGCAACCGCAATGCCCACACGCGTTTTGGAAATCTTCATCGTCAGACCCTCCCTAAGCCTTCTTGATGCTGACACACGTCTTTTTATAGTCGGTCTCTTTCGAAAGCGGGCAATAATAGTCCTGCACAACACGATTGATGAGCGTTTCGGCCGCAAAAAACGGCGCAAATACCATGCCCGAAGGAGGTTCAACGCGACCGGCGAGCGACACCTTGATCTGCATCGTTCCATGCGGGCTCGTAAGCTGCACCATGTCGCCGTCGTTTACGCCAAGCGCGGCAGCGTCTTCGGCATTCATGGAAAGCAGGGCCTCGGGCAGCGCGCGGTCGAGCTCCTCGATGCGGCGCGTCATGGTGCCGGTATGCCAATGCTCGAGCAAACGGCCCGTGCAGAACCAGAACGGGAATTCCGCGGAAGGCTCCTGCGCCGGCGGCTCATACGGACGGAAGACCACCGAAGGCTTGTGATCGGCGCTCTTGTACCAGCTCATGCCGCCAGCAAGACCCTTATCGCCATACATCTCGATACCGACCTCGTCATAACCATCGGCCTGCTTGCCATCGGAAAAACGCCACTTGGTGGGCAGCCACTGCCCATCGACCTCGCGCACGGGCCAGGTAAGGCCGTGGTGCGCCAGATACTCGTCGTAGGGAGCGAGCTGCTTGGCTTCCATCTTGAGCTTCTTTTCGGCATTGATGGCTGCGGCGCGTTCGTTCAGATCGGGGTTCGAGAACGTGCGGTACTCCTCCCAAATCGCACGGTTGACCTCGCGCGAATCGCCATTGAAGTCGTCTTTTTCAGCATCCCAAATGAAACCGAACAAGCGCGTGAACGCATCTTCGCCGTCAATCGTTTCACCTTCGAGCACGCGACGCGCGACTTCGAGCAGCACCCACACGTCCCACTTGGCATCGCCCACAGGATCCACGGCCTTTTCGAACACCGAGGTGCGGCGCTCCGCATTGCCGAATTGACCCTCGCGTTCCACCCACATTGCCACGGGGAACACGACGTCGGCATACTGAGTCGTAAGCGTCGGATACACTTCGTTCACCGCGATGAACGTGTCGAAAATGCCCGTGTGCTCGCCGTCTTCGCCCAAGAAACGCGTCAGATTCGGCAGAGACTGCGCCCAGTTGTTGTGTGCGCTCCACAGGAAATCGATGTTGCCTTTCGACATTTCACGGAAGAGCTTGATCGTGTGATAGCCGGGCGTTTTGATTTCGTCGAGATAGCCTTCAGGCAAATTCCAAACGGCTTCGGTATAGCGACGATGCGCCTCGTTGGCCACCACGAGGTCGGCCGGCAGGCGGTGGCAGAACGTGCCCACCTCGCGCGCCGTTCCGCATGCGCTCGGCTGGCCGGTGAGCGAAAATGCCGTTGAGCCTGGCTTGCCGTATTTGCCGGAAAGCAGGTGGATGTTATGCAGGTTGTGGTTCATCCACGTGCCGCGATTGTGTTGATTAACGCCCATGGTCCACAGGCTCATCACGCGCAAATCGGGGTCGGCGAACACTTCGCACAAATCAGTAAGGTCCTCGACGGAAACGCCCGAAAGCTCGCTCGTGTACTCGAGCGTATAGTCCGCCAGACGCGCGGCGTATTCCTCAAACGTGCATGCGGTGGTTTTATCGACCGATTTGCCCAGGTCGCTTTTATCGTAGCCATCCTCGTAGGCGTTGCCGATGTTTTCGGTGCCCATTTTGAACTGCAAGTGGTCGCGCACGAAATCAGCATCGTATTTCTTATTCTGAATGAGGTAGTTCGCAACGCAGTTCGCAATGGCCAAGTCGGTGCCCGGGCGGAACAGCAAAACCTTATCGGCGCTTGCCGAAGTTCGGGTTTTCATCGTGGTGATGTCGATATGGCGAACGCTTTCATTCTGAAGTTTGTGCGCGGTGAGTCGCGAATAGAGCATCGGATGCGCCTCGGCCATGTTGGCACCCCAGGCAATGAAAACGTCGGCATTGTCGAGATCTTCATAGCAGCCGGCGGGCTCGTCGGTCTGGAACACGTTCATGAAGCCGACAACGGCGCTCGCCATGCACATGCGCGCGTTCGGATCGATATTGTTGGAAAGCAGGCCGGCCTTCCAGAACTTCGCGGTAAGGTAGCCTTCCGTAATAGGCTGCTGGCCGCTGCCCCAAAACGCCAGACGGCTCTTGTCTTTCTTCCATGTTTCGCGCAGCTTGGTCGACACGAGCTCGAGCGCTTCTTCCCAGCTTGCTTCGCGCAGGCCGCTTTCGGTGCCCTTGGTGCCAGCGTCATCGCGAATAAGCGGCGTAGTCAGGCGATCTTTTCCATACAGAATCTTGCCGAGGTAATAGCCCTTCACGCAATTCAGGCCGCGATTCGATTGGTTGTCGGGATCGCCGGTAACAGCCGTGATCTTCCCGTCTTTCGTCTCGACCAGCACGCCGCAGCCGCAGCCGCAGAAACGGCACACTGCAGTATGCGTTTGTGTATCGCCCGCACCTTGCTGCCCCGCATCGGGCTTGCTGGCGCATGCCGCCAGACTGCCGCCCGCCGCCGCCATCGCAGCTGCGATCGCCGAAGCCTTCACGAAATCGCGTCGCGTAACATCCATGGTGTCTTCCTTCCCTTAATAACGGTTCTTCCCTATAACCTTTTAGAAAGCGCCCTTCGGAAGCGCTCTGTTGCCTGGCTCGATTTATTCGGCGTAGCTCAGCTATCGTCATCCTGAGACTTCGGCAAAGCTACGCCCGGGCTCCAAACAAAACCACGGTATCCCGCGCTGTCCCGCGCGACCGAAATAGCCGGAACGAAAACGCTGGACGACGAAGGTCAATCGGCTTTATCCCGCCCAAGGATTCGATACGTGTTTTGCCTGCTCTTCATCGATACGCCGGCGCGCCTCGCCGTAGTCGCGCACGATTTCGATGGCAACCTGCGGGTCGCTCACAACGCAACGCTGCACGCACAAGCCGCAGCCGACGCATTTTTCAGGATCGATCAACGGCTCAAACACCGCATGAATCGCGTCGCCCTCACGCACGGAGGCGCCAATGGCGATGGCGGAATCGATGAAGGGGCATGCGCGATAGCACACCTCGCAGCGCATTCCTTGAACGGCTATGCACAAATCGCGATTGATTACCGCGCATCCCATGCGCACCTCATCGCGCGAAGACACCGGGTGCAACGCCTCGGTGGGACACGCGGCAATGCAAGGAAAATCGGCGCACAAGCGGCACGCCTGGGCGCGCGCGTCAATCACGGGGGTTCCGGTTTCGGCGCCCGTTGGCCCTTTCGCCATGCGAATCGCCTGGTAGGGACACGCTTCCAAGCAACGCCCGCATTTAATGCAGCGCGCGCGAAAATCGGCTTCGTTCGCCGCCCCCGGCGGACGAAGAAGCCCCTCGCCATTGCCAGCGAAGCAGACCGCAATGCCGCCAGCGGCCACTCCGGCCGCGGCGATTGCGCCAAGCGTTGTCGTTTCCATTTCCCACCCCCAGTGGCCCAAAAGCCTACAAATTGCATTATTCGACAGAAAATTGCCTGCCAAAAGGGATGGTTCGCGCTATATTTATGGGGATGATTCCAGCAATTCAGGCGACAGGGAAGCGCTTGATGGGGACGCTTAATCAGCCAAGGGGTGACGGCGATGATTTCGCTTGACCAAAACTCGCGAGACCCGCTTTACGTGCAAATTTACGATTCCATTCGACGCGACATCACCGAAAACGCGCTCAAACCGGGCGAAAAACTCATGCCCATTCGCAAGCTCGCCGAAAGCTTGGATGTTTCTCGCAACACTGTAGAAAACGCCTACGCGCAGCTTTTGACCGAGGGATACGTCACAAGCCGCAGCGGGTCGGGATATGTGGTGTGCGACGTTGACTTTTCGCCTCTTTCGGAAGCGAGCGTCGAAAAAGACCGCACCGCAGCGAGCCGAAAAACCAAACAGGTCACCTCATCCACGGCCATAGGGCGAGTGGGCCCGTCGCTCACCGAAGAGGGGCTCAGCGGCAGAAACGCCGCCGAGCATGCAGCCGCACGCAGCACGAAGCTCGCAAGCCTGTCGCCTTCCGAAAACCGCGCTCCGCACGCACCCGCCATTGAGTTCGACTTCACCTACGGCGATCGCCCGCGCGGAAGCTTCCCCGAAGTCGCGTGGCGCAAGCTCACGGGCGATGCGCTTTTTTCGGTCGACAGCAAGGCGAACGCATACGGCGATGGACTGGGCGAAATGGAGCTGCGCGCCGAAATCGCACGTCGCATCCATGCGACACGCGGCGTGAATTGCGATCCCGAACAGGTCGTTTTACAAGCGGGCACGCAGGCGGCGCTCGGCAATCTGCTCGATTTGTTCGACCCCATGCGCGACGGCGTCGCCATTGAAAACCCCGGATACGACGGAGCCATGGCAGTGTTTCGCAACCGAGGATTCCGCATTACGCCGCTGCCCGTTTGCCCCGACACAACCGAAGCCCAGCAGGATGCCTTCGCCTCAAGCCTTTACGCAAGCGGCGCGAAGCTCACCTTCTGCACGCCATCGAACCAATTTCCGCTCGGCATGACCATGCCGCTTTCAATGCGCGTACGCCTCATCAAATGGGCCGCCGAGCGCGATGGATATATTTTGGAAGACGACTACTGCCGCGAATTCCGATACACCGAGCGACCCATACCAAGCCTGCAATCGCTCGACACACGAAATCGTGTGATATATATGGGCACATTCTCAAAGGTGCTCTCACCAGCGCTGCGCATGAGCTATCTCGTGCTGCCACCGCAACTGCTCGATCGCTGGCGCGAGAAATTCGCTCGTCACTATTGCCCCGTCCCCTGGCTTTCCCAAAAGGTACTTTACCTATTCATGAGCGAAGGATATTGGGATAGGTACACCCGCGCGACCATGACGGCATACCACAAACGCCGCAACCTGCTTATGGAATGCCTGCAGCATGAAATGGGCAGCAAAATTGAAATTTTCGGCGGCACGGCAGGCTTGCATTTGCTCGTGGCGACCCACGATGGCCGCTGCGAGTGCGAGCTGCTCACCGCCGCCGAAACGGCAGGCGTGCGCGTATACCCCACCAGCGGCTATTGGATGCCGCGTCACCAAACCGACCCCTGCGGAAGATGCGTGCTTGTGGGCTTTTCGAGCATCGAACCCGAACTGATTCCGGAAGGCGTGCATCGCCTCGCGCAGGCGTGGTTCCCTGAAAAATAACGCTGCCAACGCCAACGGCAGCCAAGGCAGATGTCCTTCGTGCATTTTTATACAAAGACCGAACCATACCCGCATCAAATGCGAAAAAGGCCGCGAAATGATTCGCGGCCTTCCAAGGGAGGGCGGGTTTTGCTTTTCTTGCTCCGCGCTATGCCAGCAGGGCCAGCGCTTCGTCAACGGCTTTTTCTGACTTGTCGAGCGTCTCATCGGAGAGCTTCGAGTTGTGCGCGCCGTCACCGTTTTCGACCATCACGAAGTCCCAGTAGAACTGCGCATTGCGATGCAGTTTCTGGCATTGCGCGAGCTTGTCGCCCGCAAGCGTGCCGGCTGCAACCTGATCGGTCATGGTATTGGCGAGCTGCTCGATTTTCTTCGAAATCGCCTGCACGCGCTCTTCCTGATGAGCCTGAATCTCGGCGACTTCAGCCTTCAAGTCGCTATGACACGTCGAGCAATCATTAGCCAGCAAGTCTTCGTTTTCGAGCGGGCTCGTCCACTTGTGGTTCACATACACCGTGCCATCTTCCGCGGTTGCCTTACCCATATGGCAATCGGCGCAGGTATAGCCAAGGTTGGTCATATACGAACCGCCACCGCCGTAGTTCGTCTCAAACTCGGGGTGCTGCACCTTAATCATAGGCGTGTCGGTGCCAGGATATTTCCAATCGGCGAAGCCCATGCTGTCGTAGTACGCGAGAATCGCATCAGGCGTCATTTGCTCGCGACCCGAGTAGGGATTCGCGGGCACCTTGGTTTGGCCATTGAAGTAGTACTCATTGTGGCACTGTCCGCACACCTGAGCGTCCTTCGGAATGCTGTCAGCGTCAGCCCCGAGCGAATCGAAGAAAAACTTGCTCGCAACGGTGTTGGATTTCGGATCGTTCTCATGGCAGTTGTAGCAGCTGACCGGCTCGTCGAACTGGCCGATCATGTCGTTGAACTTCTCGGCGTACACGCCGTCGCCTTCAGAATTCACCAAAGCGGTGAACTGGGGCGTTTTGCATGTAATGCAGTTTGCGAGCTGCTCTTTTTGCTGCGTGCGCGGCGTTTCTTTCACGCTCTCAAGCGTATACAAGTGGCCGGCCGCCTGGTCGTAGCCCAACGCGAACGCGTATCCCTTGTACATGGTGTTGAGCGCCGGATACGTTTCCAGATAGTTCTTCTTGCCAGAATCGGGCGAGTTCGACGCATTGTCCATGTAGCTCGCGTACTCGTTCGGATAGATGTCTTTCCACGATTCGGCGGTCACCACGCCGAACTCGTCGGCCTCAGGCGTGGCATGCTTGGCAGCGGCGTTTGGTGACGGCGCAGCCTCGATTTTGCCCGTAGTCGCAGAAGGCGCACAGGCAACCAAGCCCACGACCAGCGCAAACGACGCAACTCCAACGCCCCACATGGCGGCTTTCGTCTTGTTACCGCGCGCATGCACTTTAGGCGATGCAGCTTGCGCCTTGCCCTGCGCATCGGCACAGTTCGCAGTCTCGATTTTGCTCGCGCTTTCAAACTTGTCTTTCTTCATGGGATTCCCCCTTCCCCTTGCTAACTATGGGAATGCAGGCCCTCCCTGATCATTCCCTAGGGGCAATATACGTTGAAAAGCGTACCTCCAGAAGGGACGCTTTCGCGCATTTTAATGGGGACAATTAAAATTGACCTGGAAGCATGTTCTGTTGTAGAGCTCGTGAAATCATTCGAGGGAATACCCACAGACGCAAACGCGAGCGGAATCTTCAGCGGGCAAGCATCTACGCACCCCATATGCATGCGGACCAGCGCTCAACGCGCATCAAGTATACGGCCGTCCTGGGGCGCGAATCATACGCATGCATACAAGCCAACGCGCCCTTGAACAGCCTTGGCATGGTTGCCGTTTTTGATTCCATGCGTGCAAACGCGCTCGAAACGGCTTATTAAAATACCAAGGAGACATTCTCGATTTACACGCACGCAGGCGTGCCTACGCTCGGTTGGTGCGAGAAAGCACAATTGCCTGCAAAACACGCTCAACCATAGGAGGCGCCATCTAACGCACGCGACGAGCAAAGCACGCAACGTTTCGTCCGCCCGGAACGCCAGCGCTTATTCAACCTAGAGCGCATGCATGCGCGCGCTCATGTCACAGGGCTTCGCGGAAAACGGCGCCGTGGTCGCCAGGCCATCAACGCCCGTGGCGGCATAGGCCGCGGCGTTTTCGGGATTGATGCCGCCGGCCGCGATAAGCGTAAGGCGCGGGTCGATCTCGCGCAGCTCGACAACGAGGGATGTCAACTCGTCAACGGGAACCTTGTCGAGCTGGATGCCATCGACGCCTTCCCCACCCGCACTTACGCGCGCGAGCGTGTGCGCCTGTTCTGCGTTCGCTTCCACAAACAGCTTCTTTTCGATGCACTTCGACTTGATGCTCGGCAGCTGCTCGACAAACGCGTCGAAGCCGCCCATGAATTCCATATGATTCTCGAACACGAGCACGGTTTCGGAAAGGCCCAAACGATGAGGGAACGCACCGCCTGCCATGATTGCGCTCGTGAGCAGGTCTTTCGCACCCGGCATGCTCTTGCGCGTCGTGAGAACCTCGCAATGCGGGTTCACTGCATGCGCGGCATTCACCATCATGCGCGTTTTCGTGGCAACCGCTGACAGGTGGTCGAACGTGTTCAGGCACACCTTCCACGCCGCATGCAAATCAGCTGCCGCGCCGCGCACGACGAAGAACGTCTCGCCTGCCGCGAGCCCGTCGCCATCGGCTCGCGCGCTCACGATTTCGCACCCGCACTTTTCGGCGATACGTCGCGCCACAGGCACGCCGGCCAGCACGCATGCCTCGCGCGTGAAGAACTCCATCTCACCCCGTTCGGCGCCAATGCCCAAAACCTCGCTCGTGAGGTCAATATACGGAACGTCTTCGGCAATGAACTGGTCGATTCGAGAATCGGGTATGCGCAGCATGTTTTCCCCTTAATGCGGCTTCGACGCGACAACTATTCTTGCTTTAGGATAGCCGTTCTCGCCGCGGGCGCAAGCTTCGATGCGAGATGGTGACCGCTAGTCGCCGAGCGTCTCGGTCATGAGCGCGAAACACCGTCGTTGAACGTTGGGTGGTTATTGACTCTGCAGCAAACACAGGGTTTCGTTGCGGCACGACACCCTATCCCAGGCGCAGACATGAAATTTTCGATACGGAACGTTGACCGCTAACCGTCGCAGAAGACCATGCAAAAGACTCCATGGAATCCCTTGCAGCAAGCCTTCGCAGAAACGCCCCGAGCCAAAGCCTGGCCAGAGTCCTTCGCAGAAGCACTCGACTGAAATCCAATCGGAAGTCTCAGCGAAAGCACTCAACAAAAGAGGCCGGCAGAAAACGCCACAATGGGGCCTCATTGCAGATTATCGAGCCCGAATTGGCAGAAAACGCCACTATGGGGCCCGAAATGACGAAGTCCAGGGCCCTAACGCAAGAACAATAATGCGGCTCGCAAGCGATGTTTTCGCAAAACACCAGGTGAGAGAGATTTACTGAATTCGAGATAGGCGAAAGGCCCCAAATCTCCACCTGCAATGGGGCCCCATTCTCGCCTTTTCTGACACGCAGCTGCACCAATCCGACACGCCAGCCTGGCGCCAATTCGGCGTAGCGTCATATTGCTAGTCTGACATGGGAAATTTGCACGGAAGGCTATCGAATCAGTCCAACGCCGCGCTAACGCCGCTATGGAGACACCAACAACATCGACATCGACGGCACAATCCGACGACATCGCCATCGGAAGCACCGACATCCGCGACGCCAACGGTGTCAGCCACACCGCAGCAGCATCATTGATATTCGCCCCAGCGGATTGCGGGCCCGCTCAAGAAGCGGCTGCTTTTGTCAGCCGGCATTGCAGTGGCCGGCTGCGAAACCGCCGCGCCGTTCTTTAGTAGTCGTTCGCGGCGGGAGAATTCATCCAATCTTGGTAGAACGTCTCGTATTCGCCGGCGAGCACGGCCTCGCGCGCCTTGCCCATAAGGTCGATCAGGAAATGCAGGTTATGAATCGACAGCAGAATACCGCCGAGCATCTCACCCTGTTTCACCAGGTGGCGAAGATATGCGCGCGTGTAATGCGTGCACGTGGGGCAGCTGCACTCGGGATCGAGCGGCGTGAAATCTTCCTTATATTTCGCGTTGCGCATGTTCATGCGGCCTGTGTGAGAAAACGCGGTGCCCATGCGGGCCGTGCGCGTGGGCAACACACAGTCGAACATGTCAACGCCCTCGCGCACCGCGCGGACGAGCGTCGTGGGATTGCCGACACCCATCAGGTAACGCGGGCGATTGTCGGGCAACGCCTGGCACACATCGCCGAGCGTCTCGAACATCACGTCATGCGGCTCACCCACCGAATAGCCGCCAATGCCATAGCCCTGGAAGCCCTTGTGGCCCGCAGCACGGCTCGCGGCGTCAATTTCGATGAGGCGTTTCACGCTCTCGAGGCGCAGGTCGCGATGCATGCCGCCCTGCACGATGGCGAAAAGCGCCTGATCTTCGCGGGTATGCGCGGCGCAGCAACGCTCGGCCCACTCCCACGACAGTTTCGTGGACGCAGCCACGGCCTCTTTCGGCGACGGATAGCCAATGCACTGGTCGAGCTGCATCACAATGTCGGCGCCGATGCGCTGCTGGATGTCCATGTTGCTCTCGGGCGTCCAACGGTGCTTGCTGCCGTCATAATCGCGCGCGTGGAACGTGACGCCGTCAGAGTCGGTCTTCATCATGTGGTCGAGGCTGAACAGCTGGAACCCGCCCGAATCGGTGAGCATGGGGCCATCGTAGTTCATGAACTTCTGCACGCCGCCGGCCTTCTCGATAATGTCGACGCCCGGGCGCATGTACAGGTGATACGTGTTCGCAAGCACGACCTGGCTGTTGAGCTCGCGCAGCTGCGGCGTGGTGACGCCCTTCACCGTTGCGTGCGTGCCAACAGGCATGAACATGGGCGTGTGCACCGTGCCATGCGCAGTCTCAAACGTGAGCGCGCGTGCGTTTCCGCAGGTCGCATCGATATTCACATCAAAAAGGGCCATAGGTCCTTCCTTTCGAGTATGGATACTTTTGCCTACGGCAAAAGTATTACGCCGACGCTGTGCTGGGTTCTGGCGGCGCATTTCAGCTTCAACCTTCGGCTTGCGTACCGAAGTACGCGGCGCCTCGGTTTCAGCCGAACTGCACTCACCAGAACCCTTGCTTGCTAGCCCCGGCGAGAACGCTTCTCTTCCCTACGCCGCACAAACGGCCTAGAAGCACTACCTAATGAACATCGCATCCCCAAAACTGAGCAGGCGGTAGTCGCTTTCAATCGCATGCTTGTAGGCGGCCATGATGTTCTCGCGAGTCGAAAACGCGCTCACGAGCATCATGAGCGTGGAGCGCGGCACGTGGAAGTTCGTGACCAGCGCGTCCACCACGCCGAACGTATAGCCCGGCAGAATATAGAGACTCGTGGCCTCGCGGTTGCGGGCGCGCAGGCGGCCCAACTCGCGGTCGTAGGCGCTCTCGAGGCTGCGCACGCTCGTCGTGCCCACGGCAATCACGCGGTTGCCGCGCGCGTGGGCGGCGTCGCACGCATCGACGGTTTCCTGCGGAACCGTGTAGAACTCGGTGTGGATGGTGTGCTTCTCGGGGTCATCCTCATCGACGATGCGGAAGGTGTCCAAGCCAACTTCAAGCTCCACGGTGTGCCATTCGATGCCCTTGGCACGCAGGCGCTCGATGAGCTCGGGCGTAAAATGCAGGCCCGCAGTGGGTGCTGCCGCCGAGCTTTCGTGGCGTGAGTACACCGTTTGGTAGAGCTCTTCGTCACCCGCGTAGTGCTTGATGTAGGGCGGAAGCGGAGTGTGGCCCACGGCGTGCAGGGCTTCGTCGAGCGAGGGGCGCGTGGTGGTGAGGCGCGCGATGCGCTCGCCACGGCCCGAGTCGGCGCCCCAGTCGACAATCTCGGCGGAAAGGGCCACGTTGCCCTCGGCGTCGCAGAAGTCGACGATGGCACCGCTGCCCGGCTTCAAACGCTTGCCCGGACGAACGAGCACTTCCCAAATAGCTTGTTGGTTGCTGCCGAGCGCGCCATCGGGGCCTTCGGTCGCCACATAGGCGTCGGCCGCGGTACCCATGCGCTGGCGAAGCAGGAACACTTCGGCCTGCCCGCCCGTGCCGCGCTTGGCGCCCAAAAGGCGCGCAGGCATGACGCGCGTCTCGTTGGCCACGAGCACGTCGCCCGGCTCGAGGTATTCAATAATGTCACGGAAGATGCGGTCTTCAAGCTCGCCCGTTTCGCGATTCATCACGAGCATCTTGCACGCATCGCGCACCGCCGCAGGCTCCTGGGCGATGCAGCGCTCAGGAAGGTCGTAATCAAAATCGTCAGTTTTCATAAGTTTCGCCGTTCTATCCGAACGGCGAAACGACTCGCCGCTGCGCGCGCCCCTGACGGCGCATTTCGGGTTCAACCTTCGGCTCGCGTACCGAAGTACGCTTCGCCTCGGCTTCGCCCGAACTGCACTCGCCAGAGTCGCGCTCGCTGTCGTTCGTGCGACTCGAGCCGCTTCGCCGTTTCCTCCTTTATCGCTTCAGGCGTTTCGCTCGCTGACCTTGGGCTATTCCGCCTTGTTTCCTTTCTCGCAGCAAGCCGCATCGTCGTGATGCGCTTGCTTGTATGCCTTGAGCGCCGCGCGCTGGGCGGCGCGCTTGTTAGCGTATGCCTGCTTTTCGGCGCGCTTCTTCTGGCGGGCAGCTTCGGCGGCCGCACGCGCGGGGGCCTCGGCGGCTTCCTTGGCGGCCTTCGCGGCGGCGCGCTCGGCTTTGCGAGCCTCGCGTTCTTCCGCAGCTTCTATCTTGGAAAACACGCAACCGCAGTAGTTCTGGCGATACATGCCCATGGCCTTGCTGCGTCGCGTGGCCTCGGGATATTGCTCGCGATAATCGCGGAACACCGCCGCCAGGCCATGGGGCTCGCACGCACGCTCGAGCTCCTCGCGAATGGTTTCCGTATATTGATAGGGGCTCACCGTGAGCGTAGTCGCCACGCCTTCGAAACCATTGGCCGCGGCATACGCGCACGCCTCTTCCAGGCGAAGGCGATAGCACGCGCGGCAGCGATCGGGGCGCTGGTCGGGATCGGTGCCGAACACGCCGACAGCGCGCGACCACGCCTGCGAGTCGTAGACGCCCTCAATTACCTCGAGGCCCTGCTCACGAGCAAAATCGAGCAGCACGGCGCGGCGGTGCTCGTATTCCTCGGCCGGGTGAATGTTCGAATTCATGTAGGCGATCGCGATGTCATGGCCCTCTTCAAGCAAAAGCCGCAAAGGCTCGAGCGTGCACGGACAGCAACACGCGTGCAAAAGCAACTTCAAAGGCGGCACCTCCATCACGGCCAGTCAACGAATTCGAGCGCACCCGCGCCCCTTTACCAAAACTTGTTTATACTACCATTTTGCATTCGCCGCCGCATGCGCTACAGCGCGCGGATCGGCCCATTTCAAAGAGATTCGAGGATTTTCCATGGCTCGCTCATACACCACCGTTTTTTTCGACCTCGACGGCACGCTTTTGCCCATGGACACCGACGTGTTCATGAAGCGCTACTTCAAGGCGCTCGGCGCGTTCGCTGCGGAAAACGGGCTCGACTCCGACATGTGCCTGAGCGCGGTGATGGCGGGCGTGAAGGCCATGGCAAAATCGGACGGAAGCGCCACCAACCACGACGTGTTCTGGAAGGCGTTCACGAAGGCGACCGGCTTTGACGCCGAAGAGATGAAAACGCTGTTCGCACGCTTCTACGAGGGGCAATTTTCCCAGGTGGGAGAAGGCGTGCAGGCAAACCCCGAGGCCGCACGCGCCGTGGCGACACTCAAAAGCAAAGGCTATCGCGTGGCGGTGACCACCATGCCCATGTTCCCGCTTGCGGCCGTGCATGAGCGCATTCGCTGGGCGGGCCTTGATCCCGACGATTTCGAGTTCGTCACCGATTACGAGACCTGCTATGCCGTGAAACCCATGCCCCGCTACTACGAAGATTGCCTGGCGCGCGCGGGCGTTGCGGCCGACGAGGTGCTCATGGTGGGCAACCATAACCGCGAAGACGGCCTGGCGACCAAGGTGGGCTGCGACATTTATTTCGTGACCGACCACCTGATTGAATCGGAAGAAGGACTGGACGTTTCCGAATACAAGCACGGCAGCATGGCTGAATTCGCCGATTGGTGCGAAGCGCTGCCGAGTTTGAAGTAACAGAAGGAAAACGAGCGCGACAGAAAGCAACTGCGCGCTTCGCATGTTATAATACAAGAGACGGCAGCGCCCGCCGTGACTAGAATCCTGGAAGACCTCTAGCTACGGGTGATGCTAGTCGGTTTTAGAATGGCCAGGTACCCGCCTGGTCATTCTCGTTTCCGGGCATCATCTTTCTTTCTCTCTTCAATCCTGCGTTGGATTCGGTCGCATAAGGCCAAAACGGTTGTCGCGATAGTGCAGCAAGCTGCCAGGTACATCACTATTTCCATGGTGGTAGCTCCTTGTCTCTCGAAGGGAGCATCACCCGCAGGAACGGCGGAGCACTGCCAATCGGTATTATACCAAACATATGTACGTTATTAAGGCATTGCAAGTTCCATATCGGAAGACACCCGCCCGCCATCCTTTTTTGTCGGCAGATTCCGACGTAAAACCGACGCAAATTTTTACGTCGGTTTTGCGTCGGTTTTTTCGTATAATTTCATGTAATAAAGACCGACGATTCGCGAGGGAGGAGTAGGCAACCATGAAAGAAAGCAGAGCCATCGAGTGGAAAGAGTCCGTCTCGAATTCGTTTCTTAAAACGGTAAGCGCCTTCGCCAATTACGGATCAAGCAGCGTTGTTTTCGGCATCGCCGACGACGGTTCCGTCAAAGGCCTTGCCGACACAAGGGCGGCGTGCCTGGACATCGAAAACAAAATCAACGACTCCATCGACCCCACGCCGTTTTTCTCACTCACCGAAAACACGCGCAAGAAAACCGTCACCCTTGCCGTTGAAGAGGGGCCGAACAAGCCCTATCTCTATAGAGGGAAAGCTTACCGCAGGTCAGACACGGCAACTGTAGAAGTTGATAACGTCGAGTTGCGCAGGCTCGTGCTCGCTGGCCAAAACATGCATTTCGAGGAACTGCCCTGCCACGAGCAAGATTTGACGTTTCACGCGCTCGAAGAAAAGCTCGAGGCCGAGCACGTCGTGAAGGCGCTCAACGGAGACGTTCTGCGAACGTTCAACCTATTCAATTTCGAGGCGGGCTTCAACAACGCCGCGCTCATCGTTTCCGACCAAAACACCTTCCCCGGAATCGACGTCGCGAGGTTCGGGGAAAACATCAACACCATTGCCGACCGCGCAACATTCGAAGGAACCTCCGTCATTGAGCAAATCGATGGCGCCTGCACGATGTTCGAGCGCTATTACAGCGTCGAAACAATCGAAGGCGCCCGTCGAACCACGCATTATTCGATTCCCTACGAGGCATTCCGCGAAGCCGTCGCGAATGCCGTTGCGCATCGCACGTGGGACGTTAACGCGAAAATCAGAATCGCGATGCACCCCGACCGCATCGAAATTTCCTCGCCTGGCGGCCTGCCCGCAGGCCTTGGGCGCGACGAATATCTAAGGGGTTTCATTTCGCAGCTACGCAACCCTATTCTCGCCAACGTGCTGTTCAGGCTCAACATCATCGAAATGTTCGGTACGGGAATCGTGCGTATTCGCAGTTCATATGCTGAATACGAGCAGAAACCCGAATTCGACGTAAGCGAAAACGCCGTGCGAGTCACGCTTCCCGTAACCGATGCGAGGTCCGCTTTGACCAGCGATGAAGAGCTAGTGTACCGATTCGTCAAGGAAGAAGGCTCGGCGGCGAGCGGACAAATTGTCGCGAACTTCGGGTTTGGCAAAGACAAGGCCGTGAAGCTTCTGCGATCGCTTGTCGAGAAGCGCTACGTAGAGAAAACGGGCACTGGCCGAGGAACGAAGTATCGCGCATAAGGATGCGAGCGTAAGGGCACGGCGCAATATCTATCGGAAGCTCGACGTGCACAGCAAACAAGAGCTCATCGATTTCGTTGCGGCCTCGTAGCGACAGTGAGATGGCGAAGGCTGGCGCCCCTTTTCCCGAATGACGCTCATTCTCAAACGCAATACTCGCGCAACCATTAACTTGCATGCCAAGCAGCAAAAGCAGGAGCACAATTCCCCAAAATGAAAATTATTTCGCATTTGGGGAATGTGAGCGTGCTTCGGTAGCTTCGAGAAGCCTCGCGGCAAGATCCTGCGCAACCATTCGATTTCGTTGCGGGATCGTAGCGACAGTGAGATAGAGGGCGGCTGGCGCAATACGCCGAAGACGATTACCATCCGCGGTATATGCCATAATGCCGGCGCGCACATGGACGAAGTTCACACGGCGATGGTGTTCGATCGCGTCGCAGTTAAGCCCGACGAGCTCGGCGGATCGGAAAGGCCCTCGCCGCGAAATAAGGCGAAGTGGAAAACAGCGGAAGGCGACTGGCAGTTATTAGCCCCCTCCCTCATGATAGCCGCCATCAAGGAAGCCCGTGTTTTGAGCGAGCGCTTTCGATGATTTTCGCCAACAAGCTCGCATAGCACCTCCCTCGATGTGGACGAACCTAGAGCGCCCCGGTTGGTTGACCAGCCGGGGCGCTTTCGTACGCTTGCTTAGGGAGAGGCGGCAACGTTCAGCACCAATGGCAGCAGCAATAAAGCGAGTAGCTTCTTACGAACCACCACAACTCGCAAGTTTTTGCGCATGACGTTGAGAGGCGCACTTCGGATTACAGCATCACGCTTTCCCGCAGCGGGGCGAACCTCGGCTCGCCCGTTTCGAGCGATCCAACGAGCCTGTCGTACACGTCATCGACGTGGCCGTACCAAACGGGCTCATACCCGAAGCGCTTCGCGAATTCGGAGGCCTTTTCTTCAACCTCTTCCCACGTATATAGCTCGGCCATCAGCTAAACACCCCCTCGATTGTCTCTTCGAATATTATCTTGCTTCAGGCAGGTATTTCCGCAGCATTTGGCTTGATTGCCGCCAGATCGGCACTGTCTCAAAAATCCGAAAGACAGCTTGCCCACACCATCGGGTTGCGTTCACGCCACCCGCGGACTATCGCCTTAAGCGGCTTTCCTGCTTTCTTATCGATAATCGTTTCATAAAGGTTTTTCGGCTGACACCCTTTATCCATGCCTTCGGTTACCAAGTCGGCCCCTCTGCATAGAATGCTCCCTTACCTGGCCAAATATCGCATAGGTAAAAGATATGCGATATTTGGCCACAATGGCTCAATGAAAAAGCCCGATTCGCGGAAACCCTCTTTGAAGCGAAGGACGGCAAGCAAAACCCTGTTCGTAAATCCGACACTACAAGACTCACTAAGACCTTATTGCATAACAGCTCATCATTTCCGAAAAAGCACAGTCCGCAATTCAATACGAGGGGCACCGCATCGAAAGAAAACCGCCATTGGAGCTATTCGTCGACCTCAATAAGGCCGAGAAGCTCTTTCGATGAATGGACATTCAGCTTTGCGTAGATGTGCTTAACATGCGTTCGCACGGTCGAAACGCTCAAGTTCATATCAGTTGCAATATCGGCGGGACGCTTCTTCCTCCAAAGCAGCAACAGTATCTCCTCTTCTCTCGACGTCAGTCCATTGGCCTTCGCCACCTCCCTGCATCTGATACCAAGCCGGCTTTTTTCCAGCGCCAACTCATAATCTTTAGAAACAGGCTTCATCAGCACAACGCCCCAATCGGAATCAAGGCCTTTCGACGAAAACACGATGAGCATCGCTGCAGCGAATGCCACCACCGGAATCGCGCATGCGACAATTACCGTCACCGAAGGTTCGCCGCCAATCATCCCCTGAAGCGAATCGCCAGCATACGAGCCAGCATGGGCAAAAATAAGACGAGTTGCTATCTCGGTCGAAAACAGCCAAGCTGCCGACACTGCATACCTGAACGAAAGGTTCGCAAAAATCACCGACGTCAACATGAGGTAGAGCGTATAAGCGAGCGATCCGAACACGCCAGAAACGAACAAAGCATCATTCGATATCCTGCCAAAGGGAATGAGCGCGACGAGCATGAACAAGAGCGACAGCGTCCACAACGACGAAAAATTAAAATCCTCCCCTTTCCGAGAGATGATAAAGGCGACAAGTGCAGCAGCCACAAGCACACCGGGGTTTCCGTTCACGCCAAGATCGTCACCAACGAAAGACATGAGCATCGCGAATGCAAAGGCGCACAGCGCGATAACAACCATAGGCTTCGAGGGGAAAGAAAACCTCCCGATTGGGCTTGACGGCAAATCCTCTGGGCTCAATTTACGATATGCCATACGAAGCGTCACAAGCGTAAGAACAGCCACGACGAGCATGCATGGAAGCAGTCGATCGGGAGGCAGGGGCGAAAGAATCCATATTAGAACGTATCGAAGCACGGCACCCGCCACGTACGTCGCAACCATTCTGACAGGAGGCAGGCAACCAAACAATTCGCCCCACAGCGCATAGGATGTCGCCGAGCCAACACCGGCGAACAGTGCCGCAGCCCAAACGAAAGGAGCCGTCGTCACAATGCCAACAAACACAGCAAAATTCAACAAGATGCTCGCGCAAAACGCACCCGCCGACGCAATGAACCAAGCGCGCCTTCGCTTAAGCGGAAGTAATCCATCGGGAAAGAAGAATGCAGCAAGCGCAATCAAAACCGCCACCACAATCGTCGAGGCGTCGTAGTACAAGAAAGCCTCCGGCCCATGCCCGGCAGAAAAGTCAACCGGCGGCTTGATATACATTATCTCGGAAAAGACCCACCCGAATCCCCACCCCGCAAAACACCAAGGAATTCGTGGCATTTTGCTAAATAGCTTGTCGGAAAGAGTTTCGGCTTGAGTCATTAGCCCCTCCAGGTCCATAAAGCATTTTAGGCACATACCCAGGGCTCCATCTGGCATTTCATCAACTAAAAAGCCATTTTGGGTATGAATCTCGAAAAGATACCCAATGGATGCGACACCTTGAGGATGCGTTCCCCTTTCATGAATTCTACGATTTTACAAGCCTTTCGAAAAGCAGCCGAAAGGCGAAAGGGCATTCCGATTTAGGAGGGGAATCATGGAAGTCACACGACGTAATTTCGTCAAAGCAGCATTCGGTGCGAGTGCGGCAATCGTCAGTGGGGCAGCATTGGCTAGCTGCACTTCGGGAACACCGGCGCAAACCAAAGAAACCGAGGCGGCAGCGAGTACTGGGGTATGGGACCCGATTGTCGCAAACACCATTGACGAAAAGGACTGCAAGTCAAGCTACGATTGCGACATTTGCGTAGTCGGCGCTGGCTGCGCTGGGGCAGCAGCGGCCATGTATGCTGCCCTCAGCGGCGCAAGCGTCGTTATTATGCAAGACGATTCCGAGATAATTTGCACAGCAAGCTCGGGGAGCCACGCGGGTGTATGGAACTGCAAGGCAGGAACCGACCTCGGTATCAATTGGAACATTCCTGCAGACCTTCAGGACTTCGCCGACCAGGCGACAGGCAATTTCAACTTCAAACTCGTGAGCAAAGTCATCAGCAAATCGGGTGATGTTATCGACTGGATCAACGATCAGCTCAACGTGCCCGACGAAGACCTATTCGTGAATGTAGTCGACGGCAACCATGCTGGATATACATGGATTGGCGAAGACGGCCTCTGGGGTGTCGTTAAAGGCATGGGACAAATCGCGATTGACAAAGGCGCGACGCTTCTCTCCGGCACGCGAGCTGTTCAGCTGGTTGGTGACAAGAACGAAGTGTCCGGAATCATCGGCGAAAACTCAGATGGATATGTAAAGGTCAATGTCTCAAAAGGCGTCATCCTCTGCACTGGAGATGTGGCCGACAACGAAGACATTCTCAACGAATACCTCCCTATAGCCAACGATTTGAACACCGAACGCCCAAATAGGGTCGGACAGGGCGATGGCACAAAGATGGGCCTGCAGATTGGCGCACAGCTCGAAAGCGGCCCCACAAATGTTCAGATCCACCTTGTCGCTGCCGCACAGGACGTAACCGACGGCAACGCTTCCACCGCGAGTTATGCAGGCGTACCGTGGCTCAACGTCAATGTGAACGGCGAGCGCTACATGAACGAGAACATTAGCTATGTCAATCTCGGCATGTCGGTCGCGCTGCAGCCAGAACATAAGACGTATCAAATCTTCGATAGCAGGTGGGAAGAGCATGTGCTCGATTACCCCAAAGCATTCTTCCCCACAGGCGAATATGGACCCATTGACGACGCCGTTAAGGCCGGCGTAAACACTTGGTCGGCGGACACAATTGAAGAGCTCGCCGCGAAGGCAGGCCTTCCGAAAGACGCGCTGACAAAGACCGTCGATCGTTACAATGAGCTGGTCGAAAAGGGCATCGACGAAGATTACGGCGTCGACCCAGAACTGCTCAAATGGAACGCCATCAAGGAGCCTCCGTTCTACGCCGTAGCCTACTGGCCGAACGTATACACCATAGGCGTAGGCCTTGTCTGCAACGAGGATAACCAGGTGATTAACACTGATGACGAACCTATCAAGGGCCTTTATGCAGCAGGAAACGCAGGCGGTTCGTTCTTCGGATACTATTATCCAGTCTCCGGCTTCTCTGCCGCAGGCGTAAGCCACGCGCTCGTCGGCGGCCCGCTCGCGGCCGCAGCCGCATTGGGCAAGACGCTTGATGACAAGCTACCCACCGTGTAACAACCGCTAAGGCATACAGAGGGCCCGCTGAAGCAATTCAATGGGCCCTCTGCCTTCGGCATCAAAGCACCTTGCGTTTTTTGCCGTTGGCCGCTAAGGAACATGGCGGCCATGCTCACCTATCGCATCTGCAAAAGGTCGTCAATGAACTTCCATGATGAACATTGCCGCATTGCCGACGATGCCACCAAGCCTCAGATCACTCGCGCATCCGCTGCCGCGCTTCAACCAAATCAAGCAATTCCTGCTTAGAATGCACGTTGCATTTCGCATAAATATGTTTGATATGAGTTTCAATCGTACTTTTCGAAATCACCAGCACATCTCTCATGTAAGGCACCGATCGGCCTTTCGCCAAGAACCCGAACACCTCAGCCTCGCGCGGAGAAAGCTTATATTCCCTCGCCAAGTCAGCCGTCACGTCATCCATCGATAACTGCCCCATCGCAAGCGCACGCTCTCCCTCCTCGTCTTCCATCGAAGACGCAGCCGTCTTTGCACGCGCGTTTTCCCCAATACCGCTCTCAATCGCAGCATCGGAATCGACCTCGCCAAGCCTCTTCTGCAAATTAATGAAGAGTGGAAGCATCACGACGCAGGCGCAAATCAGCAGCAAACACGGACCCGTTACATCTACCACAGCGTCGACAAGGCGCGCGCCGAAAAAGCTACCGACGAGAAAGCCCAGCTGTACAACAGCACGAAATATGCCAAACGTTTCGCTCGGAAGGCACAGCCCTCGAGCGGTAATACGCGAGAAAATCGCATAGAACAACACTTCAACATAGAATGCTGCCGAGCAAGCAAGTACAAGCGCCGCCGTATTGAAAACCATCCCGCCGAGAACTCGAGCCGCAAGAGCAAACACAATGAGCGGAATCGCCCACTGATAGAGAAACGAGAAATCCATCTTACTAGTGTGCGCAATTGTCACAACAGCAAGCATGCACGCGATTGAGGCTCCTGCAATATAGGCAAGGATAATCTCATCAGGCGCAAAATACGACGCACCTGGATAAATACTTACGCTCACAAATCCCGTTGCGATGCTACAAACCATCGAACAAGCCGCCAGGCTTATAAGCAGCAAAAATACCTGAGAAAACGGCTTTATCGGTTGAGCAAACGTAAATTCGCTCGCCTCTGATTTCTTACAGAGAAGCAACATGAGCGACGCGGCAACGGGAAGACACGATGTAATTACGCCCGAGAGAAAACCCGGCAGAAAATGCACCGCCAATGCGCATCCCACAAACACGACAAGCGACGCTGGTATTGACCTCTCTGCATTCTCGGGGTGCGTTTGACAGAAGAGCTCACCCCACGCCACCCAAAGAACTGAAGACGCAATGCCGCCGATTATACTCAGCGCCACAAGAGCGCAAGGCGCCTTCACGGCAAGACGCAAAGAGAGTGTGCAGGCAGCCATAACGAAGCCCGCTGTCGAAACGGTACGCTCCGAAAGTGGCGTTCGCTTATTCGGACGAAACGCCATGCTAAAAAGCGCGATGGCCGACGCGAGCAGCGATGCCCACAAGCTCAGAATCGCCGACCTCGTTTCACCGACGTTGAAAATGCCGTTCGCAAACCACGTGCAGTACACCCAAGCAAGCAGCGCGCCCAGCCCAAGATAGCGAAAATGTAGCTGCCCAAAAAACGAGTCAAGTCTGTCGATTAGTTTCCCAATCATAATTCCCTCCCAGCAGAAATGCTACGTGCGACGCCCAATCGTGTCAAATCCCCTGAAACACGGGATGCCTCTGAGCTGGCAAAACAACAATCACGTCTTAGCACGATGGCAACAAAGGCCAGAAGTCGCAATAATCAAGTCAAGCCAAAGGGCTGCAAGAGGCAAGGAGGGGGCAACCGCGATTCACGAACGAAATGATCGCGGCGGCAAATAAACTCCTGTAGAGGGAAAGGGGACACTATGTCTATCGACACGTCTATGGATCGCCGCGGATTTATCGCTGGATCGCTGGCTGCAGGCGCAGCAGCGGCATTCGGCCTAGCAGGGTGCGCAGCACCGACCTCATCAGATAAAAAAGATGCCTCCGGCGAGGAGAAGACGCCGCAATCCAACAACGCCGACTGGCTTGGGGAAGCGCCAACCATCAACGAGAGTGATATTGTTGAAACGATTGACACCGAGGTGCTCGTCGTAGGCGCAGGTTGCTCTGGCCTCGTCGCCGCAAACTTTTCCGCCGCCGAGGGTGCAAAAACGCTGCTCATTGAAAAATACGACATGGGCACGGGCCTGCGCGGTTCAGGAATCGGCGCAGTGGGATCACGCAAGCAGAAAGAGGCTGGCGTCGATATTGACCCGCTTGAGATCTGCAACGACTTGGTCCATTACTCGCTAAACAACTCCAACATGGATCTGCATCGCCTCTGGGCCGACCATTCTGGAGAAGCCGTCGATTGGTACTGCGATTTAGTCGATGGCGTAGACCTGTGCCGCATCGACCTGGAATGGAATATGCCAACCGAGAAAACGCGTTACAAGTGCTGGCCAACCGGCCATGGCGCCATGCTCGACAACGGTAAAACCGGCAAAGACGACGCCAGCGCCGAAGGCGTAACTTATAAGGTGATCGAGGGGAACTTTACATCCATGCCCAACGCCGAGCTGCGCTACAACACAGCCCTCGAATGCCTTATCAAGGAAGACGGAAAAGTCGTCGGCGCGTACGCTACCAACGCCGATGGCAAATACATTCGCATCAATGCCTCGAAGGGCGTTATTGTCGCAACCGGCGGCTATGCAAACAACCCCGAAATGCTAGCCGCCCTACAACCCGAATTGATGAAAAGTTTGATCGGCGTCGTTCCCTTCCCCAACTTCAATGCCCAGGGCCAAGGCATCAAAGCGTGTCTGTGGGCAGGAGCCGTAAAAGATGCCCAACCTACAGCCATGATTTTTGATCGCGGCATCATGCGCCCCGATCAGCATCCTGGCGATCCTTTTGCGATGGATTTCGGGTACTTCCATATGGCCACCCAACCGTTCCTGAAAGTTGACATGGACGGCAAACGCATCACGAACGAATCGTCGCCATACGATTTTCTTATCCATGCATTATCGAACCGCACCGAACGCTCATGGATTGACGTTTGGGATTCGAACTGGCCGGAGGATATCGATCGTTTTCACACCGTTGGTTGCTCAACGCTGATTAAGCGTGAAGGAACCAACCAGATGGACCCCGAGGGCATCGAAGGCACCGCAGCAATCATCGACTCGCTCGTCGAATCGGGCCAGATTGTCAAAGCGGATACGCTGGGGGAAATTGCAGAAGCATTCGGTCTGGACAAGGAGACGTTTGAGGCAACCGTTGAACAATATAACGGCTTCTACGACGCTCAGAAAGACGCACAATACGGCAAGGAAGCGTTCCGCCTGTCGTCGCTACGCAAGCCGCCGTTTTACGCATGCAAACTCGCGGGCATGCTGCTGTGCACGCTCGATGGCATCAGGATCAACACTAATTTCCAGGCGCTCGACGCTGACGCCAATCCAATCGAGGGCCTTTATGTCATCGGAAACGATTCGGGCGACTATTACAATGGCACTTACCCAAACCTCGCCGCGGGCCTCAACGCCGGTCGTTGCGTAACATTCGGCATGCTGTGCGGCAAGCATGTCGCTAATCTGTAGGAAAACCAGGATACAAAACCAAAGGGCATTCGCAGCTATTACGCGAATGCCCTTTCTGATTGACGAGAATCTCCGTCACTCGCCCCATCACGATTCATCACACAACAAGAATGCCGCAATTCACAATGAGCGCATCAGTACCGCCAAATAACCATACTGCGCATCTTTCCCTGGCTATACGAAAACTGCAATACCGAACGATTCACGCAATTACGCTTTCGAAATAGCACCGCCGCCTTCGTGGCTGCGTTTTGCCCTACGAATCCAATGATTCGGGGTCACCAAGACGGTAACCACCATGCCATACCGTTTGCAGATACTTAGGTTTTGATGGATTGTCCTCTATCTTGCTTCGTATTTTTCGAACGAAAACAGCAATGCTCGTCGAGCTTGGAGCGTAGTCATCCCCCCAAACATGCTCAATCACGCTTTGCGAGGTGAACACCTCTCCCGGACGACTCGCGAGCAAGGCGAGTATGCGAAATTCCTTCGGGGTAAGATTGGCATTCTTTCCCTTGACCAACGCTTCCCCCTTGTCAAGCAATACCTCAACATCCCCGCCACATGCCCGAAGAACCCCAGAAAGCCTCTCACCCTCCACCTTTGAGGCACTCGCCCTTCTTAGCGCAGCGCCTATGCGCATAAGCAGTTCATCGACATTGAAGGGTTTCGATACGTAGTCGTCGCATCCAGCCGAAAACCCCATGCTCTTGTCGACAATATCGCTTTTGGCAGACAGCATGATGATACCGACGCGATCATCTCGCATCCGCAGCTCTTTACATATCTCGAAGCCATTGATGCCGGGCATCATTACGTCGAGAATCACAACATCTGGCTTCTCTTCTTCATAGAGAGCTATAGCTTCCGCGCCATCAAGCGCAGAGCAGCACTCATACCCTGCACCGCTTACCAATCTTTCGACAACGGCGCATATATCCCGTTCGTCATCGACAACCATAACTTTCATTCTTCTTCACCCTCCCCAAAACCTGGAGCCGGAACACTCACCGTAAAAACGCTGCCCTTCCCCAATTCGCTTTCGACCTCAACCGACCCCCCAAGAAGATCGAGCGTTTTTTTCACCAAGGACAAGCCTAGTCCACTACCGCCATATTTTCTCGTTATCGAAGCATCGACCTGGGTAAACCTATCAAAAATAGAAACAATATCTTCTGAAGAAATACCGATACCAGTATCGGAAACCTCAAACAGAATTTTCTCACTGCCGAATTCGTAATGCGTCAAAACGCGCACCATGCCGCCCTCGTCCGTGAATTTAACAGCGTTACTTGTTAGATTTAAGAGAATTCTTTCAAGTTGATACCAATCCCCGGCGAAAATTGGAATCTCACCTTGAATCTCAAAATCAAATCGAAGCTTTTTCTTTATTGCAAGAGATTTGGTAAGTGACTCGATCTCATCCATCAGATCAACAATGTCGATGGGCTCGCGAGAAACCTGAACATCGCCAGCTTCGATTCGAGCTAAATCGAGCACGTTGTTAATCATCTCGAGGAGCAATTGACTATGAGATTTTATTTTTCCTATACACTCGTCAGCCTCTTCATCAACTTTGCCGCTCCTCGTTCTTTCATAAACATCCACATACGCGATTATCGCAGTAAGGGGCGTCCGGAGTTCGTGACTCAGTATCGAAACAATGCTAGTGCGATACTCATTTTCATCTTTGAGCTTCGCGTTGGTCTCGACGAGCATCGCATTTGCGCGCGCAAGCTGCTTGCGCTGATGCTCAATCTGTCTATTCGCTTCTTTGTATTGCTCCGTCCGCTGTGCCACCTTTTCCTCAAGGGCGTTGTAAAGAGCGTCGAGCTCCGCTGACATATTACTAACGCCCTGGGCAAATTCAGCGAGTTCCTTTGTTTTGCCAATATAGACAGGCTGAGCCGATAAATTTCCTTTGCCGATTTCATCAAGAGAATCCGCCAAACTCTCGATAGGAAGTATGACGTTACGACGGAAAAATACAGCGCTCGTCACAAGGGCGAGGCAGAGGAATAGAGCCAGAAGCATTCCCGTTCGAATGATGTTCGCGTTCGCCGCCGCGCGATAACCACCTGTGGGCATGGTAATGCTCACGGCGCCAGCCAAATCTCCTTCATTCATGCCCTCCTTCACAAATCCCGTTACATCTACCTCGCCAATCGGTCCCCCATGGCAATCCATGCAGTTTTCCGTTAGATATATCGCACCAACATAGCGAAATACTTCTTCACCCGAATCGTCTTTCGTAATGCAATAGGTCTCATTCGAATCCGACCCTTCAGGACCAAATGAGTGGAGAGAAGCAAGCTCAAATTCATCGGGATTGTCATGTGCGCTACGCGGGTTTTCTCTTACATATCTCAGCTGATATTCGTATCCGGTATCCCTCGAAAAGATTTCACCGACCGATTTCCCAACTAACGAACAATAAATTCCCTTGAAGTTATAGACACCGTCTCTATCGCGATTGATGTTGTTCTGCTCATAGTCTATGAACTGCCAGGTTGCATTTACGGATGTATCAAGAACGCGCGCCTCGGCAAGCATCCGCTCTTCAGCGTACTTTCCTTGCTCGTAAAACGACCAGACGATAAATGCGGCAAACGCAACAAAGCCAACGCAAACGACAACGACCGCATAACGCGACACAAGCGTCGACTTCTGCATAATTTTTTCGCGCCATGTACGCCCCATTGCATTCAACCCCCAGAACAAGCCACAAGCCCTTCGCATTAAATTGTATCCATCGAATGACGGGCAGCAAGAAAGACCCTCGACAAAAAACCACGCCGCGCAGCAAAGCCGCACGGCGTGGCGCTTAGGAGGGCGGTTCTACTATTGCCTAAAGAAGCATCTCATCTCCCTTTTGCTCAAGCGCAATGTCTCGGGCGTCAAAAAGGGTGTTCGACCCGGTTTTATCTTCACCCATCGCCGGAATGGCGCGCACGAGATCAGAACCGTATTTCTTCTCCAGCTCCTCGATATCGCCGAAATCAAGCGCGCGATAGGGGCACGACTCGACACATGAGGGCATATGCCCCGCCTGCCTCAAGTCGTAACATGCATCGCATTTGCACGCATGTCCTTTTTCTTCATCCATACGAGGAACACCATATGGGCAGGCATTGACGCAAGAACCGCACCCGATGCATTTGTCCATATCGATTTTCACCGTGCCATCATCCATTTTTTCGATTGCGCCCACTGGACATACATCTTTACAAGCCGGGACATCGCAATGGTTGCAAGTTGCGGAATAATGGTACATTTTGACCGAGGGGAAGGATCCAATCTGATAAGTATGGACCTCTCGCAGAATAGGACCAACTTCGAGTCGATTTTTATCCTTACATGCGACCTGGCAAGTCTTGCAGCCCGCGCACATCTTTTGGTTGTAGTAGAAACCTATCTGAGCCATCGCCGTTCCCCTTTCTAAGCCAAATCAACAATACGCTGGGGAAGCTCGCAGTCGGGCTGGAGCGAAGCGCCATCGTAAAGGGCAAAATCACAGTTATAGTTGTTATATCCAGAAGTCCCCATACCGCTAGTTACTCCTCCGCACAACACGTTGTCAGCGCCGGCGCGGTCGATTTTATTGTCTTCGTCGTAATCCAGCCATGCACCGTGAGGAAGTCCGACGCAACCAGGCATGAGAATGTCCGAAACAGACGCAGTACGCAAAACTGCACCATGGGCATTAAACACTTTAACGGTATCGCCCGTCTTAATGCCCTTCGCAGCAGCGTCGCTCGTGTTCAAGAACACAGGATTGGGCCACGTCTCGCGAAGCCAAGGCATGTTGTCACCGATTTGATGGGCACGACGCAGATAATGAGGGTTGTACACGATGAACGGGTATTCCCCCTCCATGCCTTCGCGGCCTTCAGGAGCCGCTATATGCGTCGGATACGGCTTGAACGTTCCTTCCGGGCTGTAGCCCATGCTGTTAAGCATATCGGATTTGTATTGACAATAAATCTCGAATTTACCGGAGGCGCTTGGTCGAGGATTCTTCTCCGGATCGCTGATGTAGTCCGAATAGCCAATGTACCCATATCCGTCTCCGTCGGAACGCTGCACCGTATAGCAACCGTCACTCAGGAATTTTTCAAGGTCGACCTTGCCTTCTTGCGCCTGCCCGTCACATTCCCACTGTTTAAGGTCATCGTCCGTTACAGTCACCAAGATTTGCTCTTCGCCCTTTTCGTCTAGTACTCGCGCGCCAAGAATTTGGTTCATGAATTGCTGCTTCTCAGAAACGGGCCAGATTTCACCAGCGTCAATCCCGAGCTTATCAGCAAGAAGACGGCCTATCTCCTGGTCGGTTTTTGCCTCATATAAGGGCTTCGTGACCTGAGTGTAAACAATTAAAGTCTCACGAGAACGCTGGTGCCCCGGGAAACCTCCCACACGTTCCCATTCGCTCGTCACCGGCAGAACAATATCAGCATACTGGGCGTTCGCATCAAAGAAGTGGGAAGAACGCACGACCAAGTCGAGTTTGCGAAGCGCATCGATTCCCGTAAGCATATTGGGAGTCGTTTGGAATTTGGAATTCGCCTCGAACGTGATCATCTTGATATCTGCCTGTTTGATATCTTTAGCGTTGAACTTATTCGAGTACGCAGCACCTGTGGTGTTGAATTCGCCATCAAGGATGCTCTGCCACAAAAGCGGAGCGGAAATGTATTCCGAGACGGGATTTTTAATTTTAGGCAATCCGTCTTCGCCCGGGAAAGCAAGTGTAGCACCACAATTTCCAGCAAAGGTCTTGTATGCACCACCAACAGCATGGCCTGACTTGCCCATATGTCCACCCATTGCGCCCACCGTCATAATTATCTGAGGCACATTATCGGCACTGGCGCAGCGAGCGAGTGCATAGTTATGCAGCAGCATCGCCTTCTTGTCTTTGCCGATCTGTCCAGCGAGCCACTTGATGTCCTCTACGGGCGTTCCGCATATTGCGCTTGCCCAATCTGCGGTCTTTTCGATGCCATCATACTCGCCCAGAAGATACCCTTTGAAATTCTCGGTCGTAGTAGCATCCGAAGGCATATGCTCCGCATCGAAACCGACGCAGTACTTATTCAGGAATTCGTAATCGACAACATCCTGCTGAATCATTTCATAGGCAACACCGATAAGAAACGCCGTATCAGTTCCAGGATACACAGGAATCCAACGAGCATCGAATAAAGCTGCGGTGGCGTTATAGGACGGACCGACCATAACGAATTGAACGCCCGCTTCAATTGCCTCCTTGAAATTGTACATGGTCGAGCCGCCTGACGACCATACGGAATTGCCGCCCAAAAGAACAATCGTCTCCGCATTCTTCAAATCATATCGATCGTTCGTCTCGCCAAGATCCGTACCCGGCAGGCCAAGCGCCGCCACGTTGAAGGCGTATACGCCGCAGGAGCTCGTATCGGTAATTCCGATATAGCCACCCTTCTTGAGAAGAAGTTTATCGATGGCCGGACCGCCTGCTCCGATAACAGCACGAGGACCATAGCTATCGTAGATTCGATTGATTTCGTCAGCAAGATAGCCAATCGCTTCATCCCACGAAATGCGCTCCCATTCGTCTTTACCACGAAGTTCTCCATGGGAGTTCTCTCCACCACCAGGCTGCCAGTTCTTGCGTTTCATCGGGTATTTAAGACGATCCGCACCAAAACAAAACTGTTGGCGCGCTCGACCACGAGGACATCCGCGCTGCTGAATCCAGTCATAGCTATCCTCATGGGAAGTTTCCCCTCCCTGACGAACAACGGCGTCATCTTTCATGAGCACCTTATTGACGCAGCGGCCACCGCAATTGTCCCAACATGCAGCAGAAATCCAGGTCCCCTCATCGGCAGGACCAGAATCGGGGCCAAGCGTTTCTTCTTTTTTTCCAGTCGAGCATGCACTCAGCATCGACGCACCGCCAAGAGCCGCTGCAAACGCAGCGCTTCCCACCAAGAAATTCCTACGAGTGAATGCATTGCCCGCAACCGAGTCGATTATCCTTCCCATTATTCCCCCTTTTCTCTTTCCTGCTTCTTCGGATTAGCAAGAAAGGCCTTGAATGTCGGAATCGACTTGTTATAATTTACCGACAATCAATCCATAAGACAACTATAAACCCTGTTCAGATTGATTTTTTTTGAGAAATAATTCTTACCATCTAGTCATAATCGGAGGTTAACATGCAAAAAAACAAAGAGCAGATGCTGCTGCTGAATGGGCGCTATTCTCTGCTGAGGATTATTCAGATACTGTTTCAAGAACCCATGTCGCATGAAATCATTGCGCTTCTAAAAGCGCCGGAAACCAGAGCATGCATTGAGTTGTTCAGTACCGAAAACCCCGATATGGACATATTTCTCAACAAGCTAGACGAAGTTGCCGCGTCCAATTCCGATACATTCTGCAATGAGGCTCGTCGCGAGTACAATATGCTGTTTGTCGGCCCAGGAAAGCCCGCTGCCCCATTCTGGGAATCAGTCTACCTCGACGAGCGCGAGCTTCTATTTCTTCCCAGCACTTCCGACGTGCGCATGCGATATGCAGCGGAAGGCTTTATGGTTGCAGGAAACGAGAAACAAGCAGAGGATGCCGTTCACTATCAGTTTGACTTCCTTGCTTCCCTAGCCTGGAAAATGAGTGAAGCTTTGGACACTGAAGCACTTGACGAACTATCGCGCCTTGCAAGAGTTTCGTTCGATTTCGAATCGGACCATATGCTTAATTGGCTTCCAAAAATGGCCCAACGAGCCTCTGGCCATTCGACGTGTTATTTCTATCCTCAGTTATGCGCGTTCGCTGCGGCTGTGATTAACTTTGATTCGCAATTGCTCAATGAAATTGCCTAGTATTGGCCTTTCTAGCTGGAGGACTTGCTTGGACCGTTCGTCCAAATGTAGCAAGTTGCAACAAGTTCGACGCGAGCCAATCAATACGTCTCTTATTAGAAAATGCAGCACCCTGCTGATTTCCGAACAAGGGAAGCGCCAATTGCCCATACGCATTGATAACGCCCTCGGCAGATAGGACCATAGAACAAAAAGGGCTTATAGGACAAAAAGTGCGTCCTGTTCAGGGACGTCGGGGACTCCCTCATCAAACAAACGCGGCCCTGTGCTCTCGCCAAAAGCGAATCGCACAGGGCCGCTTTCATCGGACACTATTTGCAGATCAGCACACTATGCGAGAGCCGCTAGCGCATCGCGTGCCGAAATGGCGCCCGTATAACAGCTCGTTCCAACCCCAGAGCCAGATGCAGGATAAGTGCCATCGAAGACGTTGGCATACATAACCTCGCCTGCCGCATAAAGGTTACCGATTTCCTCGCCAGACTCATTCACCACACGGCAATGCTCATCGACCTTAATACCAGGAATCGACCCAATGAAGAGGGGCTTGCGCTGGATGCAGTAGAACGGTGCCGACTTGATGTCGGCGCTTTCGGCCTGTTTTTTAAGCGCATCGGCGTCAATCCCCTGCCCAGACGCAAGGTCGTCGAGGTTGTCGTACTTAGCCACGACTCCAGCTTCAACGCCAGCCTCGAGGCGATCGACGATTTCGTTAGACGCGTCATAGATTCCATACCCGCAGCTATTCGTTTGCCCAACGAGAAGCGCAAGCGTATCTCCGTAGAACTTCTTGTCCATGAATCGCTCGCCTTCGGCATTCACCGTCATCTGTGCCGCCCAAACAGCGCCACCGATAGGACCGTAGTAACCCAAGCTAGGATTGATGCCCGAAAGGCCCATCATGCCACTTCCGATTATGGGCGCGCCAAGCTTTTCTGCCATGACATGACCGTCGCCCGTACCGCCAGACCCCGTGAAGGGGAAAGCCGATGTGTAGTCGGGGGCATATTTCGCCACAAGATCGGCGTTACGAGTAAAGCCGCCGGTCGCGATAATCGTCTTCTTCGCATCGATGCGATAGGTCGATTCGAGGTCTTCAACGTTCGCACCGACAATGCTGCCGTCCTCTACAACGAGGTCTGTCACCTTGCTGTTCAAGCGAACGTCAACGCCATTTGCGGCCGCAATCTTTGCTAGGAAGTCGGCAAGGCCACTATTCCCCGTCTCCCAATCGCAGTTGATATTCGCCGTGCTATCGATACAAGGGAGCTTGCTATCGGGATGGCCAAGATTCCAGCTGTTAAGACTGACGGGGAGCCCCCAGTTGAACAGATCGGAGAACGCCTCGCCGCTGATGTCGTAAATATTGCCCATGAGATCAGTGTTCAGCTCAGCCGCCCCACTACGGCCTTGCATAAAAGAGATGTACTCTTCCTTAGTGCTATCTTGTCCAATAATCTCGTTGGCCAAACCGCCAACGGTCCAAATGCCGCCACCGCAAACCCGCGTGCTTCCGCCGGGGTATGCCTGTTTTTCGAGAACAATCACCTTCTTATCGGAATGCAGAGCGACCTGCATAGCCGCAGACATCCCAGCCATGCCCGACCCGATTACGAGAATGTCGCAAGACTCGGTTTCTCGCTCGACCTTAGTAGGGGCATCGCTTCCTTTCTTAAAGGCTTTGATATCGGCTCCGGCGCTCTCAAGCGCATCCGTCACCGCCCCAAGAATGCCCATACTTGTCATGGTCGCACCCGAGACAGCGTCGACCTCGATGTTCTGCTGAGCAATTACCCTCTCGACAACGCTTTCAATAGCAGCATCCTTGATGACAGGACTATCGTCCGGAGCGTCAACAAGGATTCCCGTAATCTCTTTTCCATCAAAAGAGACGTATGCGGTAACATCACCCCTCATCCCCTTGGCCACACCTGAGTATATGGCAGAAGACGAGGACGCGCCCTCGCCCTTACCCGAACCGGAAGAGCATCCCGCCATCATAGCGAGGCCCGCCGCTCCTCCCATTGCGGCCATGCCCTTGATCATCGTACGACGACTGATCCCTGCGTTCATTTTTCCCTCCTCATATCCGGTCCTGGCACACGGCGGGATATGACGATTTAGACCCGGCGCAGCCAGAATCTCAACATGGCAATATTGTACTAAAGCCAGGTCAGACACGCAATAAACAGCCCTCAAGGGCCAAGATTATGCTCCAAAGCGCCCTTAACGCACTTTTGTCTCTAAGGCACCTGAACCCCTACCCCATTCCCAGGTAATCGCAGACGTGGCCTATAATGATTGCGAACAACTACACACTGAGATTCTCATAGTTTCGTAGATAGGTTTCGCAATGGTCTTCGATAAAGAGTCCGCCTTCGAAGAGGCAGTTATTACCGTATTGAAGCAGCACGGATGGGACGATGCGGAAGGCGTCCTTCGCTACCCCACCGAACAAGACCTCATCGATAACTGGGCGAAAATCCTATTCAACAACAACGCCGGCATAGACCGTCTGAACGATTGTCCGCTCACGCAGGGCGAAATGGCGCAGGTCATCGAACAAATCGAAACGCTCAAGACCCCGCTGGCGCTCAACGGGTTCATCAACGGCAAAACCGTCGCCATCACGCGCGACAACCCCAACGACACCCTCCATCTGGGCAAGGAAGTCAGCCTGAAAATCTACGACCGACAAGAAATCGCCGCAGGCCAAAGCCGTTATCAAATCGCCCAGCAGCCAGTCTACCCTGCTAAGAGCAAAATCCTCAACGATCGCCGCGGCGATTTATGCCTGCTCATCAACGGCATGCCGGTCATCCATATCGAACTCAAACGCAGCGGCATGCCCGTAAGCCAGGCCACCGGCCAGATTGAAAAGTATGCCCACGAGGGCGTGTTCACGGGACTTTTCCGCCTCGTGCAAATCTTCGTGGGAATGACGCCCGACGAGGCGCGATACTTCGCCAACCCCGGCGCAGGCGCGTTCAACCCGAATTTCTTCTTCCACTGGGAAGACTTCAACAACGAACCCGTTTGCGCAGGAGACAAGCGCGGCACCGACGAATGGAAACGTTTCACCTCAACGCTGCTTTCCATCCCCATGGCGCACCAGCTCATAGGCTTTTACACCATAGCCGACAGCTCAGACGGCTGCCTTAAGGTCATGCGAAGCTACCAGTACTACGCAGCCGCAGCCATCTCGGACAAGGTTCGCAGGTGCAAGTGGGACGAGCCGCGACACGACAGCACGCCCGGTCGCCCCGGCGGTTACGTCTGGCACACCACCGGGTCGGGCAAAACTATGACCAGCTTTAAATCGGCCCAGCTCATCGCCGATTCACATGATGCCGACAAGGTCGTATTCCTCATGGATCGCATCGAGCTCGGCACGCAATCGCTTTCCGAGTACCGCGCCTTCGCCGACGACGCCGACAACGTGCAAGGCACCGAGAACACGCAGGTCCTAAAGTCAAAGCTCGCCAGTGACGACCCCAAGAATTGCCTTATCGTCACTTCCATTCAGAAAATGAGCAACGTGAAGGCCGGCGAGGGCGGAATTACCCAAGCCGAGCTCGACCGCCTCGCCGCCAAGCGCATCGTATTCGTCATTGACGAGTGTCATCGATCCACCTTTGGCGACATGCTCCAAGACATACGTCAAGCATTCCCCAATGCGCTGTTCTTCGGCTTCACGGGAACGCCGATTCTTGACGAGAACCAGAAAAAGGGCTCCACAACAGCCATGGTGTTCGGCGAATGCCTGCACCGATACAGCATCGCCGACGGCATTCGCGACGGCAATGTGCTGGGTTTTGACCCCTACATGGTAACGACGTTCGACGACCACGACGTGCGCGAAGCGGTGGCCCTTGAGGAAGCGAAAGCCGCAACCGTAGGCGAGGCTATCTCCGACGAGAAAAAGAGCAAAACCTTCTACCATTACATGGACACGACGAAGGTCCCCATGGCGTCGACAATCGACGGCGCAGGCAATCGCATCAAAGGAATCGAAGATTTTCTCACCCGCGCCCAATACTGGCCCAACACCCCACACCACGAAAAGGTCGTAGAGGATATCCTGCGTCGCTTCCCGGTGCTCTCCCATGGCAACAAGTTCCACGCAATTTTGGCAACAAGTTCCATCCCCGAGGCAATCGACTATTACCGATCCTTTAAAGAATGCGCGCCCCAGATGAAAGTGACTGCCCTTTTTGACCCGAACGTCGACAACAACGCGGGTTCCGCGGTGAAAGAAGATGCTCTGGTCGAGCTCATAGAAGACTACAACAAGGCCTACGACCAGGAATTCACCATTCCCACGTGGCCCGCCATGAAAAAGGATATCTCAGCGCGCCTGTCCCACAAGAAGCCCTACGTCAACGTCGACTCCAACCGTGATTCCCGCATTGATCTGCTCATCGTGGTGGATCAGATGCTCACAGGCTTCGATTCCAAATGGCTCAATACGCTCTACCTCGACAAGACGATCGAATACGAAAACATCATCCAGGCGTTCAGCCGCACAAACCGCCTGTTCGGCCCCGACAAGCCCTTCGGAACCATTCGATACTATCGACGGCCTCACACAATGCAGAGCCATATTGAAGCAGCCGTAAAACTATACTCGGGCGACCGTCCGCTCGATATGTTCGTGCAAAAGCTCCCGGACAACATTGCGTTGATGGATGCACGCCTACAGGAGATACTCATGGTCTTCGACGCCGCGCACGTTGGCGACCTCTCCAAACTCCCTGAATCGCAAGAAGCCAGGCGCAAGTTCGCGAAAGAATTTGTCGAGCTCAATGAATTCCTTGAAGCCGCGAAGGTGCAAGGTTTTACCTGGGAGCAGGACACCTACGAATTCAAGAAGGAACCCAAAGAGGGTGCGCAACACAGCGAGTCCATCTTCGTTCAGCCCATCATCGATGAGCGAACCTATCTCACCCTCGTACAACGCTACAAGGAGCTCTTCTCCAGCAGAAGCGACGCCTCGGACAGTGCCCCCGATGCGCCCTACGAGCTCGATGGGCACATCACGGAAATCGACACGGGGCTTATAGACAGCGACTACATGAACTCGAATTTCGAGAAGTGGCTGAAATGCCTGGAGCAAGATGACGAAGGCCTCGCCGCCGCGCGCGAGGAGCTTCATCGGTCGTTCGCTTCCTTGAGCCAAGATGATCAACGCTTCGCCGAGCTATTCCTGCACGACGTAGAGAGAGGCGACGCCACCCTTAAAGAAGGCATGACGCTAAGGGATTACATTACGTCTTACGCCCACAAAGCCAAAAACGCACAGGTCGAACGCGTCGTCGAAGCCCTCGGCATAAACGGCGAGCTTCTTACAGCCATGACCGCACTTGACTTGACGGAAGCGAACATTAACGAGTTTGGGCGCTTCGACAACCTGAAAGACTCGGTAGACAAATCGCGCGCCAAAGCATTTTTCGAGCAGAAGGAAGGCAAGAGCCTGCCGCTGTTCAAGGTGAACACCCACGCTGCGGCACTTCTTAAGAGGTTTATCCTAGAAGGAGGCTTCGATATCGACGAATAAGCGGCATCATCATCCTTCGTCAGCGTGAGCCACCACGCATGATGAAGGAGACAAATAATGCTCATCGCCATTACCGAAGATTCCCTCTTTTGCGATTACTACTCGCAATGGGTCAGCGTTTATAAAGAGGGAGCCATCCGCGAGGTCACGATGGGGAAATATCGGCTCACCCAATCTTGGCTCGCCAGGCTTATTCCTAACCTCAAAATCAAGGACCTGGACCGAACCTCGTATCAGCAGCTCATCAACGGCTACGCCGAGCATCACGAACGGCAAACGACCATGGATTTTCACCATCAGCTAAAAGGCGCGATCCTCGACGCCGTTGATGAGGGGCTCATACCGCGCGATCCCACGCGAAAGGCGATCATCAAAGGCAAGTCGCCACGGGCAAAGAAAATCAAGTACCTCAACCAGTTTGAGCTCCATGCCATGCTTGGCGATCTTGACTTGTCGATGAGTGAACCAAATTGGGACTGGCTCATCCTAATCGTCGCCAAAACAGGCCTGCGCTTCTCTGAAGCGCTAGGCCTCACTCCCGAAGACTTCGACTTTGCCCATCAAACGCTTTCCGTAAACAAAACCTGGGACTACAAGAATGGTGGCGGCTTCGTTCCCACGAAGAACGCCTCATCGGTCCGGAAGGTCCAGCTCGACTGGCAGCTTATCATGCAACTATCCGGTCTATTGAGAAATCTCCCTCCAACCGAGCCAATATTCGTTAAAGGCAAGGTGTACAACTCGACGGCGAACAGCGTTTTGGCGCGCCACTGCAAAAACGTCGGCGTACCCGTCATATCTGTCCATGGGCTGCGACACACGCATGCATCGCTTCTCTTGTTTGCCGGCGTATCCATAGCAAGCGTATCGAGAAGGCTCGGCCACGCAAGCATGACTACCACCCAGGAAACCTACCTTCACGTCATTCAAGAGCTCGAAAACAAAGACATCGACATCGTCATGAGGGCCCTTTCCACCCTCATATAACCCATATCAGTAAACCCAGGCTCACGCTGATGAAGGGTGATGAGGGAATCAAGGTCGGTGAAAAAGCTGCCAAGGTGATTTTGCTCAACTGCATTTGGGACGCGCAGAACTGTTTCGTTAATTGCTTCTTTCGATAGACTCGGCAACCCCGTTGATTCATCTTTAGATTTCCAATCTACATTCAAAAAGGAACAGAGAGCAAACTCAAGGTTGATATCCGGCTTCGGGATTGCATAAAACAGCGTGTCAACCGTCCAAAACGGGGCTTTTAAAAGATAGGGTTTATCAATGGTCCCTTTTCTGCCGATACCGACGGCGTCCCGATTATGCGACAGCGCTTCGCAAACGCTGGTCATGTATCCACCGGTTCCATAAACCGGAATGGGTCCTTCGTTAAGATGCTTGTAATCACGCCCGCTACAGACATCGACGATTTCCGAGAACTTACGCTGTTCCCAAGCGGTTATTAGAATCGAGCAACTCCATCTTGGGAACAGCGTAAGTTGGGAGA